>Ga0316204_10004640_pt1 | contig 24252 bp, 14 predicted proteins | sample 6monrhotite_MG_2_FD_205661 | JGI IMG/M metagenome (GOLD analysis project Ga0316204, IMG submission 205661) | Microbial mat bacterial communities from mineral coupon in-situ incubated in ocean water Damariscotta River, Maine, United States -... | ecosystem: Environmental > Aquatic > Marine >... | reverse complement strand
GACGACAATATCAATATTGGGTAGCAATTGCTGGTGCTGCCGAAAGCTGTCACGGATAAGACGCTTTATTCGATTGCGAGCCACTGCCGTTTTTATTCTTTTTTTCGAAAGCGCCAGACCCAAGCGCGGATGACCATCGGAGTTTACGCAGGCCAACATCGTCAGAAATGCATCCGCCGATTTACAGGATGAATGATTAAATACCCGTTGGAAATCTCGACTGGTAAGTAACCTGACTTGGCGAGGAAAGCTCGTATCGGAAACCATAACAACGTAATCAGCCAATTGCCTGTTGAAACCGTAGCAGTCGTTTTAACATTCTGGCACTCGGTTAACCGCTACAAAGCACTGAAAAAAGCGAAAAATAATCGGGCCTTTTTCGACCTCTTTGTAAACTTGAGCAACTTAAGCACTTGAGGATAAGCAACTCACGGCCTCACGACGATAACCAGCTGAATTAATTGACAATAACCTGTCTGAATCAGGCCCATGCCTAGTTTAACGTACCGCTGCAGGCGAATTACGGGTATTACGGGCAGCGAACTCCGTACCTTAAACAATATCTGCCTGGTACTGAAGCTCGCTTGGTTTTAACCCACCGCCTGAGTAAACCCGCAAGCAAATCCTCCAGCGGAAACCAAGGTGCTGGGCCAATTAAGCCTTACCCGTATAAAACTTAGGTAAAATGCCTAAGCACTTAAGCGACGACGCCCTTTGGCGCGACGTGCGTTGATAATCCGACGGCCTGCTTTCGTGCTCATACGGGCACGAAAACCGTGGGTGCGTTTGCGGCGTAAATTACTGGGTTGATATGTGCGTTTCATAACTTTCCTACCCCATTAACGGGTTTCTGTCGACGGCTAACCAGACACTTAGAATTCCGGTAAAAGCGGCGTAGAATACTGTGATTACCCTACATACGTCAAGCAACATAATCATTATTTTTTTCCCTTTGGGTGTGGATAACTTTGGCTTTCGGGTATAGACTCTTGGCTCTTTTCACCAATTACTTTCTAACGACAACTCTTTCAAAAATGAGCAACATTCATTCAATGAATGTGGTTAATATCGTTTAACGTTGTATTTGATCCGAAAAGACACTTTAAAAGTTATTGATAATAATGAGGGATACTGTTGTGGGGACTTGGCAAACCTGTTTGGATCGTTTGGAGGGTGAATTAACCGTTCAACAATTCAACACGTGGATACGCCCCCTACAAGCCATTGAACATCAGGGCATCATACGCATTCTGGCACCCAATCAGTTTGTACTTGATTGGGTCAATGATCGTTTTTTACAACGCATTCGCGAAATTTTAGGCAACCAATCCAACGGTGAAACCGCGTACCAAATCAGCCTCGAAATTGGCCAACCAGAACCAGCACCACCGCCCCGTCGGCTAACCGCCGTGCAAACCGTCGCAACCAAACCGACACCGCCGCCGATCGTCCGCCCCAGTTTCTCAAGTGGCGTGAAAAACCCCACGCGCACCAGTGACGTAATGCATAACTCCAGTTTGAATGTGGAATTAACCTTCGAAAAATTTGTTGAAGGTAAATCGAATCAGCTGGCAAGGGCAGCCGCCTGTCAAATCGCGGGTAATTCCGGTGAAACCTATAACCCGTTGTTCATTCAGGGCGGTGTGGGATTGGGAAAAACCCACCTCATGCATGCCATTGGAAACGAGATAATCGCAAAAGACCACACTCAGCGAGTGGTTTATTTGCATTCCGAGCGGTTTGTACAGGATATGGTTAAGGCCTTACAGCATAATGCAATTAGTGATTTTAAACGCTATTATCGTTCGGTCAATGCCTTGCTAATTGATGACATTCAGTTTTTTGCTGGCAAAGAGCGTTCTCAGGAAGAGTTTTTTCACACGTTTAATGCCTTGTTAGAAGGACAGCAACAAATCATTCTAACCTGCGACCGCTACCCGAAAGAAGTCAGCGGGCTGGAGGAACGTTTAATCTCCCGCTTTGGTTGGGGCTTAACTGTCGCCATTGAACCACCGGAGCTGGAAACCCGTGTTGCGATTTTAATGAGCAAAGCAACTCAACTGGGGATTGAGCTGCCACAAGAAGTCGCATTTTTTGTTGCCAAACGCATACGTTCCAATATCCGCGAACTGGAGGGTGCGCTGCGGCGAGTAATCGCCAATGCAAAGTTTACCGGCCAAACCATTACGCTGGATTTTGCCAAAGAAGCATTGCGCGATTTACTGGCACTGCAAGACAAGCTGGTTTCCATCGAAAACATTCAGAAAACGGTGGCTGAATACTACAAAATCCGGGTTACTGAAATTTTATCTAAAAAACGAAACCGGTCACTTGCCAGACCCCGACAGCTTGCCATGTCCTTGGCAAAAGAATTGACCAATCACAGTCTGCCGGAAATTGGAGATGCATTTGGTGGCCGGGATCATACGACGGTATTGCATGCCTGTCGTAAAATTGCAGAATTGAAAATCAGCGACATACGCATCAAAGAGGATTATTCCAATTTGTTACGAACATTAACCACCTGATATCGTAAATGATAACCGTGGCCATTTACTGTGTTAAACCTGTGCATAACTTGAAGGAACAAAAAGGCTCTAATTTAATTAACACCTTATACACAGCAAACACAGCGCTTGTGAAGCGACTTTAGGGTAACTTGTCATTACCGCAAGTTACTGATAAATAAAATAAAAAACAACTTATCCACAGAAAAACGCTTGCTTAATAGTAATAATAATAATTTTATATACACAATATATTAAATATAAAGAAACATAGGAAAACTTTGATGAGATTCAATATTCAACGCGAAGAGATTCTAAAACCATTGCAATTCGTTAATGGCGTTGTGGAAAAACGGCAAACGTTTCCAGTGTTATCCAATGTATTGGTTCGTGCCCATAAGGAATCGTTAACGATTACCGCAACGGATTTGGAAATCGAAATTGTGGCGACCACTGACATGGATATCAGTGAAGAAGGTGAAGCCACAATTCCTGCCCGTAAATTTTTGGATATTTGCAAAGCCTTGCCTAACGAAGCACAAGTGGACATTGCGCTGGAAGCCGAAAAAGATCGCATTATTATTCGTTCTGGAAAAAGTCGTTTTAGTCTATCCACGTTACCCACCACCGACTTTCCAAATATTGAGGATGTGAACAGCACTTACAGTTTTAAAATCCCACAGCAGCAACTAAAAAAAATCATCGATAAAACCCAGTTTTCCATGGCGCTGCAGGATGTACGTTATTACCTGAATGGTTTGTTAATTGAAATTGCAGACGGGGTTGTCAGAGCGGTTGCCACTGACGGACATCGGTTGTCGTTTTGCGAAACTGCAGCCGATGTATCGCCCAGTGAAGTCATCCGGATTATATTGCCGAGAAAGGGCGTTGTTGAATTATCTAAAATTCTGGACAATACCGATACCACGCCTGTAGAGGTTATTATCGGCACAAACCACATACGGTTGCGTCTTCCTCAATTGCAATTTACCTCCAAATTGGTCGACGGCCAGTTTCCCGACTACGACCGGGTGATTCCCTCCAATGGTGATAAACAAGTATTGGCCGAACGGGACTTCTTTCGACAAGCCATGGCCAGAGCGGCGATTTTGTCCAACGAAAAGTACCGCGGTATTCGTATACGCCTGAAGCCGGACCTGATTATGGCGCAAGCCCATAACCCTGAAATGGAGGAAGCGGAAGAAGAAATTGCCGTGGAATACCAAGGGTCGGAATTGGAGCTAGGCTTTAACGTTAGTTATATTCTGGATGCCTTGGCAGCCATTGATACAGAGCAAGTCAAGCTGGTGTTTGGCGATGCCAATAGCAGTTGTTTAATACTGCCTAACGATGAAGAGAATCGTTGCAAATATGTGGTAATGCCGATGCGATTGTAATGGCGGTAATGACATTTATTCGCATTGGAAACCCAGGCTATGTGTTGCTATTACGGGTTGTTTAAACCTAGATTCCGCCGTTGAGCGACATGTTGAGTGTGATTGCCGTCGCGCCATTGCAAGTTGTTAGTGGACCTGATTGACTTAGGTAACTAACCCGCCCTACGTCCTCCTGGTCATCACACAATACTGCCAGGGTCTACGGTGTATACCGTGTTGAAAATGACCTACCATTAACCTCTGCCTGCTATGTCCCCCTGTACCCTTAACCTGTTTTGTTATAAATCGCAGACCAGGTGTTATCTGTTATGATCACTCAATTCAGTTATGGGTAAGTAGAATGAGACAAATAAAATAACATCTAATTTATCACCCTGAATAACTGGCATCGGAAGGGGTGGTTGGTTCGTAGAATATAATTACAATGGCAATACAAGAAATAACAATTACCGGTTTTCGGAACTTAAAAAGTGTTGCCATCAAACCATGCCGACATCTCAATGTTTTGGTGGGCAAAAACGGTAGTGGAAAAACCAGTTTTTTGGAAGCGATACACTTTCTCGGTGCTGCTCGTTCATTTAGAACCCACCAAAGTAAACAATTAATCAATCGTCAAACGGAGCAGTTTATTTTGTTCACCCGACTTAATCAGGGTGGGGCTGCATATTCCGTTGGGGTATCTCGCGACAAACGTAGCACAAAAATTAAAATCGCCAATCGCTTTGCAACCAGTGCAGCTGAATTGGCTGCGATACTTCCTATACAAGTTGTGAACCCAGATACTCATAAGTTATTGGAAGAAGGCCCACGGTATCGTCGTCGCTTCATTGAGTGGGGAGTGTTTCACGTGAAACATGGCTACATGGAACTTTGGCAGAAATGTCGACATATTTTGAAACAACGTAATGCAGCATTAAAGGCTAATTGGCCGCGTAAAGCATTAGCGGAATGGGATATGGCGCTGGTTACCGTGTCGAAAGACATTACGGCTATTCGAAAGGAATACATTCAAGAGTTACTGCCCTATATCAATAAACTGATTGCTGAGGTTGGTGATATGCCATCGTTGGAGTTTGGGCTGTTTCAAGGTTGGCCAGGCGACATGGATTTGGGTGAGTTATTGTTAAGTAATTGGGAGTCTGATCGGAGAAGGGGGATTACCCAATATGGTCCACATCGAGCCGATCTAAAAGTCAGCATAGACGGACAACCTGCAAGAGATGTGGTGTCACGAGGCCAGCAAAAAATGATTACTGCGTTGTTAAAGTTAGGGCAGGTTAGATATCTCGAAAAAGCACACCCTGATAAAATACCGGTTCTACTTATCGATGATTTACCGGCCGAGTTAGATACGGAATATCGCCAAGCACTAATGAGGATGTCCACGCTGGGTAACAGCCAAGTTTTTATTACGGCAACCGACGCTGGGTTGCTTAATGTGGATGTGCTCAATGTAGAGCATCGTATGTTCCACGTGGAACACGGAAACATAGAGGCTGCTTCAACGTGAGACTGTTTGTTGGCAGTGAACGCTCATTTTTTTCCTTAGTGCGAGCACCCTACCTTTAACCTAGATTCCGCCGTTGACTACTACAGAAGCGCATTAACTGTTTGCTGGATATTCGGTTTATTAATATCTATAGGCTCACTCATTGAGTGAAGGCGCTACAGCATGCAGATCTCGCTAGTCGTAGCGTCTGGACTACGTTGTAAAACGTTTTACCTATTCCTGTACTTTCACACTGTACCAGACACCATAATAATTGCCCTTGTGTGCTGCCCAACGGCGGACACTGGGATTATTGCAATATGGGTTATTGGTTCTATCTGGTTTTGCCCGCGACAAGTCTGAAGCCGGTATTTAAGAAGGATGAATGTGGGATGCCTGGAGTCTAATACCTCGATGGATATTGGTTGGCCTTGGGGTTGGGTTTAACACGAGTACCGGTCAGTCCTTATTCCTGATTGATAGTCTGTCTCCTGTAAATATCCGATGCATCCTGTTTTGAGATTGGCGAATGGTACAAGCAATAAAGGCTGCAATGTTGTATAGCAGGAAGTGGTACGGCAACCGTTAGCTGGCGGATTCACAAATGTCTATTGTCATGTAGCTGGGGAAATTCTGTGGCAGCAACGCTGCTGCGTTCCATAACATCTAAGTTGGGCGAATTACGAATTTACTATTATCATAGATTCTGCCGTTGACCGCGACAGAAGCCCATTACCCGCTTGATGAATATTCAGTTTGCTACCCTTTATCTACTCACCCATTGAATGAGGGCACGTCGATAGCCGCTCTCGTGCGCCGTTCAACGGTGGAGTCTAGGGTGATGGGCAACTATTCCCTTGGGTTTTTGTTTGAAATGATCATTGGGTAAATCGAGCCACAATCTGCGAATTAATGTCATCGGTTATTCGATTCGGGATGACGGAGACAATAACTCGCATTGATGCTCAATATACGCCCTGCTATGACATGGATAACTGTCAGTCCATTGGGCTTACATACAGCCATCATCCATACAGTGTTCCACGTGGAACCAGGTAAAGCGGTAGCGGCCAGGGTAGTGGGTTTTGTTTGTAAATAGAGAAGCTTATCTCTATAAATACCGGTATAATGGCGGATTAAATTGCAGCGCAACATAATTAAATAAATAACCAGGGCCCTCAGATGGCCAGCGATGCCAGGCTCGATTCAATGAGTATTTAGAATAGTCAATTTACAAAATTCCTTCCAACGCGACAACGAGGTTGATATGTCCCAGTCAACAGATTATGACTCCAGTAATATTAAGGTTCTAAAAGGGCTAGATGCAGTACGAAAAAGACCGGGAATGTACATTGGTGATACCGACGATGGTACCGGCTTGCATCACATGGTTTTTGAGGTGGTGGATAATGCCATTGATGAAGCGCTTGCTGGACACTGTTCTGAAATAAATATTATTATTCATAGTGGCGACTCCATATCAGTATCTGACAATGGTCGAGGAATTCCGGTTGATATCCATGAGGAAGAGGGTAAATCAGCTGCTGAAGTCATTATGACGGTATTGCATGCCGGTGGAAAATTTGACGATAACTCTTATAAGGTTTCGGGTGGCCTGCATGGCGTGGGTGTTTCTGTTGTTAATGCCTTGTCTGAGTGGCTGAAGTTAATTATCTACCGAGATGGTAGTGCGCATTACCAGGAATACCGTTACGGAGATGCTGTTGAAGCATTAAAAGTGACAGGGGCATCAGAGCGCAGCGGTACCGAGCTACACTTTAAACCCTGCCCAAAGATCTTTGCCGATACAGAATACCACTATGACATACTGGCCAAACGCTTAAGGGAGCTGTCATTCTTAAACTCAGGTGTGCGCATTAAGCTCAGCGATGAACGCAGTGGCAAGACAGACACATTTGAATACAAAGGTGGAATCAAAGCGTTTGTACAGCATTTAAACCGTAAGAAAACCCCCTTGCATGACAATGTGCTTTACTTTAAAACCACCAGGGACGACATGGAAGTGGAACTGGCCATGCAGTGGAATGACTCCTACCAGGAAAGTATTTTTTGTTTCACCAATAATATCCCTCAGCGGGATGGTGGCACACATTTAGCGGGTTTTAGAAGTGCATTAACGCGTACCTTAAATCAATATATCGAGAAAGTAGGTTCAGCAAAAAAAGCCAAAGTGCAAACTGCCGGTGATGATTGCCGTGAAGGCTTGGTTGCGGTGTTATCGGTCAAAGTACCTGACCCGAAGTTTTCCTCTCAAACCAAGGACAAGTTGGTTTCCTCTGAAGTCAAAGGTGTTGTGGAATCGGCCATGGCGGAAAAATGCCAGGAATTCCTCATGGAACATCCAGCGGATGCCAAAGCCGTAGTAAACAAAATTATAGAAGCCGCCAGAGCCCGCGAAGCAGCGCGTAAAGCCCGTGAAATGACACGGCGTAAAGGTGTCCTGGACATCGCAGGGTTGCCGGGCAAACTGGCCGACTGCCAGGAAAAAGATCCTGCGTTATCTGAACTGTTCCTGGTGGAGGGTGATTCCGCCGGTGGTTCAGCCAAACAGGGTCGGGATCGCAAGTACCAGGCAATCCTGCCATTAAAAGGCAAAATTTTAAATGTGGAAAAAGCTCGCTTTGATAAAATGCTATCCTCGGCTGAAGTTGGCACCTTAATTACCGCTTTAGGCTGTGGTATCGGCCGTGAGGAGTTTGACCCTAATAAGTTACGTTACCACCGCATTATTATCATGACCGATGCTGATGTTGATGGCTCTCATATACGCACCTTGCTGTTAACTTTTTTTTACCGCCAAATGACAGAGCTTGTAGAGCGTGGTCATATTTATATTGCCCAGCCACCACTCTATAAGGTGAAGAAGGGTAAGCAGGAACGGTATGTAAAAGATGATCCAGAACTTAATGAATACCTGTTACAACTGGCATTGGAGAATGCCGGGCTACATGTCAACGTGGACGCACCGGCGATTAGTGGTGTTACCTTGGAAACCCTGGCCAAACAATATCTCACTGTGATGGCCACCATTGACCGGTTATCGAGACGCTACCACGCCGATGTATTGGAAAAGATGATATTCATGCCAAGCTTTACCGCAGAGGATATGAAGGACAAAGCCAAAGTCCAGGCCTGGATTGATGGACTACAGCAGCGTTTAAATAATGATGACCAGCAAAGCAGTGGCTCCCGCTATAGCTTGAGAGTGGAAGAAAACTTGGAGTTGGGTACGAACGCGATACACGTTATCGCAACCAGCCACAGTGTTAGCAATGAACGCATTCTGACGTATGAGTTTTTTAACTCAGCAGAATATGTAAGTATGGTTTCGTTAGGTGCCCAGCTTGATGGTTTGTTAACAGAAGGCGCCTTTGTGCAGCGGGGTGAACGTCAGAGTAATGTGAGTAATTTTAAAGATGCCCTGAACTGGTTAATGGAAGAAGCAAAACGAGGTCAGCATATTCAGCGCTACAAAGGCTTGGGGGAAATGAATCCGGATCAATTGTGGGAAACCACCCTGGATGCTAATTCGCGGCGCTTGTTGCAGGTAAAAATCGAAGATGCTGTTGCGGCGGATGAAGTGTTCACTACCTTGATGGGAGACCAGGTTGAGCCGCGGCGGGAGTTTATTGAAACCAATGCCTTGCAGGTGGCTAATCTGGATGTTTAGGACGCCGTTGCTTAAATTGATTTGGTTATAAATTAATCAGTTTTGTGTGCGTTAATTTTTGTAGGTATTAATTCTTGTAGATATTAATTCTTGTCCCTATTTTAAAGTGTATTTGATAATAGGATGCCCAATTGGAGCGCAATACAGTATCCAATTGGGCATTCATTAAACGTTGATTAAATAATCCGTAATGTTACTTCAAGTGTTATGAATTAAGCGTTTTTGTGATATGAAATCACACGTTCCACTTCATTCTTTGAACCTAAAATAACAGGCACCCGCTGATGCAGGCCATTTGGCTGCAGCTCCATAATGCGTTCACGGCCTGTGGAACATAAACCGCCCGCTTGCTCCACCACATAACCCATGGGATTCGCTTCATACATTAAGCGTAACTTGCCAGCTTTGCCGGGGCTTTTGGAATCCGCAGGGTACATAAAAATACCACCACGGGTCAAAATGCGGTATACCTCGGCTACCATGGATGCAACCCAACGCATATTAAAGTCCTTGTCTCTGGCACCGGTGGTACCGGCCAGGCACTCGTCAATATAGCGTTGTACTGGTTCTTCCCAAAAACGCTGATTGGACATGTTGATAGCAAATTCCTTGGTATCAGCAGGGATTTTCATATCGGGATGAGTAAGAATAAATTCCCCAACGTTTTGGTCCAGGGTGAAACCACTCACGCCATTTCCAGTCGTTAACACCAACATAGTTGATGGCCCGTATAGTGCAAATCCAGCACAAACCTGCTTGGTACCTGGTTGTAAAAAATCGTCTGCTTTGGGGTCGGTAACACCCTCAGGGCAATGCAGGATTGAAAAAATACTGCCCACTGACAGATTTACATCAATGTTTGAGGAACCATCCAATGGATCAAACAACATCAGATATTTTCCCTTGGGGTACTGACTGGGAATGGGGTACACATCATCCATTTCCTCAGAGGCCATACCGGCAAGGTGGCCCGCCCATTCGTTGGATTTCAGGAAGATATCGTTGGAAATAATATCGAGTTTTTTCTGTGTTTCGCCTTGGATGTTTTCACTACTGGCTGTGCCCAATACACCCACCAGTGCGCCTTGATTAACGGCGTTGGAAATGTATTTACAAGCAGTGACAACATCATTTAATAACGCTGTAAAATCACCGCTGGCACCACCAACACGGCGTTGTTCTTCACTTATGAATTGGGTTATGGTCTCACCTGTGTGCATGCTTATTCCTTACAAAAAGTATTGATATGTGTGCAAAAATTTAAAGGTCGCCGATTTTACCAAAATTGAGCTTAATAATACATAAGCACGGCTTCTGGATAATTTAAAGTTGCCTATCGCTTTGGCAACGCATAGCATTGGTGTTTTTCAATTGTGTTTTTTAGCAACATTTTGCAGCAATGTTTTACAATAATTGTTTGAACGTTGTTTGCAATAACAATTGGTGAAACATTAGTCAGGTGCGGCAACAACGTTACATTAAGGGATAAGATCCTGATAGCTATATCTTTATCATTGATTAATGAGACGTTAGCGCACTGAGCATTAATGCTTTTTACTACACTGTAATTTAACCACGAGATTAATTAAAAATGTCAGATATTGTTCGAATCGCCACCCGACGCAGCCCGTTGGCGCTATGGCAAGCTGAGTACGTGCGTTCCAGCCTCATCGCACTAAACCCGGGTATTAAAATTGAGTTGGTCAAAATGGTGACCCAAGGGGATAAAATATTAGATACGCCTTTAGCGAAGGTGGGCGGCAAAGGCTTGTTTGTAAAGGAGCTGGAAGTGGGCATGCTCAATGGCGATGCCGATATGGCAGTGCATTCCATGAAAGACGTGCCGGTGGCGTTCCCTGATGGCTTGCACTTAGCCGTGATTTGCAAACGGGAAGATCCGCGCGATGCGTTTGTTTCGAACAAATATCAACAATTGACCGATTTGCCGCAAAACGCGGTGGTAGGCACCTCCAGTCTACGGCGTCAAACCCAAATCAAGGCTTGGCGGCCTGATATACAGATTAAGGATTTGCGCGGCAACGTGAATTCCCGTTTGAGCAAATTGGATGACGGCCATTACGATGCCATTATTTTAGCCAGTGCGGGCTTAAAGCGGCTTGGGTTTGAGGACCGTATTAGCGAATCTCTGGACACCAAGGTAAGTCTGCCTGCAATTGGACAAGGTGCCGTGGGCATCGAATGTCGACAAGATGATAGCCGTATTAATGATCTGTTGGCGGCATTGAACCACCAGCAAACCAGTACTTGCGTATTGGCCGAACGCGCCATGAATGCCAGGCTCGAAGGGGGATGCCAGGTACCCATTGCCGGTTTTGCAGAATTACATGATAACCATATAACCATGCGGGGTCTGGTGGGGCGTCCTGACGGCACGCTGGTAGTACGCGGACATATAGAAGGTGCTGCTCATGAGGCAGAAAAATTAGGTACTGCATTGGCAGACGATTTGTTATCCCGAGGGGCTCGCGAGATCCTGAAAGACGTATATGCCAACGGCTGAATTGCAGGGTGTAACCGTCGTTGTTACGCGCCCTGCCCTGCAATCGGAATCCTTATGCCAATTAATCGAATCAGTTGGTGGCGATGTTATTCGTTTTCCGGTATTGGAAATTGCGGATCCAACGGATAATGATACCCTGAGCAGTATTATTGACCGCCTGCAACAATTTGATATTGCCATTTTTATCAGCCCCAACGCAGTGGACCGTGGCATGAATCTCATATCGGCACACGGCGGATTACCCTCTACTATTAAAGTAGCAGCGGTTGGTAAAGGCAGTGCCAAACAATTAACCAGGCACGGTCATAAAGCGGATATTTTTCCTGCGCATAAATTCAATAGCGAGGCCTTGCTTGCCATGCCTGCCATGCAAACCGTCGACGGAAAACGCATCGTAATTTTTCGTGGAGAAGGCGGGCGGGAATTGTTGGCAACCACGTTGCAACAACGTGGCGCTGAGGTTGAATACGCAGAATGTTACCGCCGCGCCAAACCCACCACGGATAGCAGTGAATTAATGCGCCGCTGGGCGCGCAATGAAATTGATGTGATTGTTGTCACCAGTAATGAGGGACTGCACAATTTATATGATATGGTAGGCGCCTTGGGACGAAAGTGGTTAATAAACACCACTTTGCTGGTGGTAAGTGAGCGCAGTGTGGAATTGGCTCAAACCCTGGGTTTCCAACAGCCACCCTTGGTTGCTGATCAGGCCAGTGACGAATCCATTTTGGCTACGATACGAACCTGGCAGCAGCAAAGCCATTGCACCTGAATTAGTCATTTTTGATCACTAATTTTTATCGCTGATTTTTTTTACTAAGGGGGATGACATTGAATTACCGGAATAAGGTAAAATGCCCGTTTAGCATCATTAGCGAAAGTGTTGACTTACAATAACGATCAAAATAGTCACCTTAAAATATCTTAAAACAACCACCTTAAAAAGAAATCTAAACCACCTGGCTTTAGGGACTGAGCATGAGCGAAGCAAAAGACAACGACAATCAACCATCACCCAATGATTCTTCGCCGCAGAGTGCCCAGCCAGATGACGCCGCTAATGCGCCTAAATCTAAAAAATCGCAAAATAAAGCATCAGCCGCTTCATCGGCATCTAGCGCCGCATCACCGGACAACGCCCTGACAACAACGCAAAAAACTAAAAAAACTGGGAAAACCCCCAATACCGCTGATAGTGCAAAAAAACCGGCAAGGTCTCGACGTAGCATTGCGATAGTGGTAATCGTGGTGGTGCTATTGATATTAATGGCCGGAATTGGTGGCACCAGTTATTGGGTGTATGAACAAAACCAACAGCTCAAGCAATCACTGGTATCGTTTTCTTCTCAGCAAACTCAACAGGGCAATAACCTGGGTGCTTTGCAGACACAGTTGGAAACGCTTAATCAACAGCAACAGACCCTTGACGGTAAAACCGCACAAACACAAAAAGCACAACTGACAGCCAAGCTCACCATTGAACAAGTTAGTGCCCAGCTTCAAACCATGGCGAGTGAAAAAGGTAAAGACCCCCTCTTGTGGCGACTGTCGGAGGTGGACTATTTATTATCCATTGCGAATCATCGACTGCTATTGGAGCGCGATGTTAATACCGCAAAAGTTGCGTTACAAGACGCAGACCGTCGCCTGAAAGCCATGGGCGACCCGGCGTTAATCCCCATTCGAGAGAAAATATCCAATGAAATTAATAAATTAAATTCCGTTGCCTTGCCCGACATTGCAGGCATGGCTGCCCAGCTTAGCAGCCTGATGACAGGCATCGGGCAATTACCGCTGGTGAAAAAAGAAATGGCCTTCGCGGGCGGAACGACAGAACCGGCCGATATGGAAGGCGCCAGTATTGGTGACGGCGCGAAAAAACTCCTGAATGACGTTGTGTCTGGCTTGTTTGATATACAGCGTACCGAGCAGGCTATTGAACCGTTGCTAACCCCGGATGAAAAGCAGTATTTATCCCAAAACCTGAGTTTGAAGCTGGAACAGGCCCGTATTGCGCTTTTACACAGAGATACCTCGGTTTTCCGCAGCAACTTAACGGATATCAAACAATGGGTAGCGCGTTATTTTGACCAAAACGCCGCATCGGTGGCGAACGTGTTGCAAACCGCACAGCAGCTGGAAAGCATTGATTTAAAACCGGCACTGCCTGATATTAGTGCTTCATTGCGGGAATTACGAGCCTGGATAAAACACCAACAACAAACTGCTCATGTTGATTCTGACTCAAGTTACTCCCGATTGGCGCCCCAACAGCGCGCTGCGCCGATGGTGGCCAAAAAATCCCACACAGCAGATCACAAAGCAGATACGAATAACGGCGCAACCAAGAGTAACGTCACTCATCGGCTCGAAAGCAAAGACCTCGCACGTCAGAATCAGCCCACCGGGCCAGCGGCAGCCGGCGTGCAATCAGCAAATTCTCCAGATGCGGTCATAAAGACCGCAACAACTACCGCTGACCAGCCCCAAAACGAGCAGGTATCACGATGAAACTATTAGTGATTATCATTGCGACTATTTTAGCGGCCGCGATGTTGACCCTGGGCGCCATGAAGGACCGTGGATACGTGCTGATTAACTATCAAGGTTGGACGGTGGAATCCTCACTGATTACCTGGATACTGTTATTGATACTGCTATTTGGGGCTTTGCATATAAGTCTTCGTTTTATCTACAAATTATGGAGCGTGCCGCAGGATTTACAGTACTGGCGTCAACAACGCCGTCGTGAGCGCGCCAATAAAGCCTTATTATCTGGTTTGGTGGCGCTCGCGGAAGGAAAGTGGCTTCAGGCAGAAAAGGATGTTGTAAAATTTGCCAGCGACAGTGCCTCGCCTCTGCTCAACTACCTGGCTGCGGCCCATGCTGCCCATGAATTAAATGAATTTGATCGCCGCAACCACTATCTCACCATGGCCAGCCAAAGCAATAATACCTCTGACCTGGCGGTTAAGCTGACCCAGGCACAACTCCAGTACAATCAACATCATCTTGAACAGGCACTGGCCACTTTGCAGCATGTGCAACAAGCGCAGCCGAAACATAAACTGGTTACTAAAACCCTGGCCACGCTTTATACAGAGCTGGGCGACTGGACCAGTCTGGTTAATCTGGTGCCCCAGCTTCGGAAATACAAAGTGTTAAAACCCGATCAAATCCACCATTTGGAACAACAGGCCTACATTAATTTAATTAATCATTCCGCCGATGAAAAGGCGCAGAGTTTGTCCCAGGTTTGGTATCGCATACCCGCGGAAATGCAGCACAACGTGGAATTACTGATTAGTTACATCAAGCAACTTATCAAACAGGGCGGCAGTGACGTGGCCGAGCCATTGATTCGCAACGCCCTAAAACGCCAGTGGAGCGATGAACTGGTGCATTTGTATGGCCTAATAGATGGTGCGGATGCCAAAAGCCAGCTGGAGCATGGTGAGCATTGGCTGCAACAGCATGAAAATAATGCCATTTTATTACTTACCCTGGGGCGTCTGAGTCTGCGTAATCGATTATGGGGCAAGGCACGCAATTATTTTGAAGCCAGTATTGGTGCCAATGGGCCCGCCGAAGCCTACAACGAACTGGGGCATTTGCTGGAAAATTTAGGTGAAATACCGGCTGCCACCCGCTTCTATCGCGAAGGACTGGCAAAATTACAGGGGTGTGAAGCAAGCGCCTCCAGCACACCCGCGCCGCTGGAATTGGAGCACAAACCGGCAAACACGCCACCACCGGCAATCGAAAATGTGCGTTACAAAACCGTCTAGTGTATAACTAGTGGTGTAACGCAAGTTGCACGCCTCGTTCTCCTCGTTAGAACATATACAGTCAGCTTGTGTCGAAACAAACAATGACTTGCCGGAATGGCTGGTTGCGGAATGTACACACCCTACTCTTCGGACTTAAATCCCTACAGCCGTGGTTTGAGCCCAATGGGATAGTGATGATGGCTGCAGGGAGAATTCACCATGAGAATAAACGTTTATATAAGCGCCTTCATGCTGCTGGCCGTCGCCTCAGCACAGGCAGCCTCTGATAGCATGCGTTGTGGGTCGCGCATTATCTCCAAGGGCGATACTAAAGTAGAAATATTGCTTAAGTGTGGCGAGCCCATTCTGAAAGAAACCATTGCCATTAAAGAGCGTAGCAGGGAACTTCAGTTGAAGTCAGTAACCGATTCCAGGGAGGACAAAAATAACCAAAACAATCATCGCAGTCATCAATCAACACAAAATACCAATAACGAATCCCATCGTGATCAATTCGGCCAGATTAATTTGGAAGCCAGAGTTTCACTCCCCATTGACCGTTGGACATACGATCTCGGCAAAGGCCGTTTTTTACGTATCCTGATATTTGAAGGAGGCACTCTGGTTAATATTGTTGCGGGTGACAGAAGTTAGCGAGAGCTCTTATCTTGGATTCTTTAGCGTCTTCGCCCAATGGGTGAGCTGATAAATGGCAACACAGACTGTTTTTCCCGCGATTAATGCACTTTTGTCGCGGTCAATAGCAGCATCCAGGTTTATCACCCTGTTGTATTAATGTCTGGTTAATCTGTTGGCTGAGTGGATTACCCGGGTTTTTTCGGTTCCTGAAATTCAAAGGCATCAGAAAAATAATTCTCCAACGAGAGTCGATGGCTTGGGAAGCGGGTTTTTCCTGCCATGACCATCGCAGGTGGACCGCAAGCGTAAATTTCGTAATCAGATAAGTCATTGAAATCTTGTAATATTGCTTCGTGTACCCAGCCTGTACGGAGATTGGCGGCGGTGTCGTCGTCGGGTTCCGAGAGCACGGGAATATACTGAATATGGGGGTAATCCTGCGCCCACTGTAATGCTAGATCGTGCAAATACAAATCCTGATGGGTTCTTGCCCCCCAATACAAATGCATTTCGCGTGTTATGCCACTGGCAATGGATTGCTCAATGATACTTTTGACGGGCGCAAATCCTGTGCCTCCAGCCATAAAAATCACGGGTAAATCAGAGTCTTCCCGTAGAAAAAAATTACCGTGAGGGCCTTCAATACGTAAAATTGCTTTTTCCTGAAGCTCATCCATCACAAAATGGGTAAAATCGCCGCCCTCGATAACGCGAATATGCAACTCAACAAAGTGATTGTCCTGCGGTGCATTGGCCAGAGAAAAACTGCGTCGGCGGCCGTCGGCCAATAAAATGTCGATATATTGCCCGCCTACAAACTGAAAGGATTCAGTAACGGGCAGCTTAAGTTTAACGCCAATCACGTCATGGGAAAGTTGCGCTTTTTCAGTAACCCGGCAGGGTAATTTTTTCACCACAATATCATTTAAAGTCGGAAGCAAATGGGCCTCAATGGTTAAATCACTGAGTGCCCGTGCCTGGCAGAACAGGGCCACGTTGGAATCGAGCTCCTCCGGGGTTAATACCAGCGCCTCTTTAATAGGGTACGTTATTTCACCGGATAAAACATGGCCTTTGCAATTGCCACAGGTACCACTGCGGCAGCCATAAGGCATTGCGATATGTTGCCGTAAAGCGGCGGCAAGTATGGATTCATCTGCTTCAACATTAAAACTTAGGTTGCTCGGTTCGATCTTTACCACAAAACTCATTTGATGAATTACCTTGTTGGTTACTAACAATGTCTGGTACTAACTATGTCCGATGTTACTAGTAATGCCTGGCGCAACGTCTAGCGAGAGTGTATTACAAAGGCAGAGGAGGTCCAAGTCGAAAATATGTAACTCATTGATTTTAAAAGGTGTCGCGGATTTAATTATATCCGTTATCTCTATTGCGGCACTAATCAGTTAAAGTTGCGCGTTTTTGTGCAATGATTCGATTGAAAATGACAAGGTTGTGGCTAATATAATCCTAAATTAATCAGTTGGATCTACTGCGGACGCCTAATGCACTGAATCTAATCTGTTTTTTCATATTTTAAGACTCACCCGTAGAGTGACTACGCGATCGCCTTAAAAAATAAAAAAAACATGCTATCTTCAGCGCCTTAGACGCCCTCGCTACGATCCAACTGATTAATTTAGGATAATGAGTTCATCGAATGGTGGACCGAACCTGCTACGTTATTATAGAGCATGAGGTTATTGCCAGCTTAAAATTTGCTCAAGATCGAAATGAAAAGCACAGACAACCCTGAACCTCACCGTATACGGTTTTTTCCTGCTAAAGAAGAATGCAGGGGCAGCGGAATTCATGAGTTTTTCAGCGTCTTGCCAGGTAGGTAAGGGTGTAAATGAATTACCAATAAAGCATAGACGCAAATTGTTTCAGACGGTATGCTACGCTCACCAGCGCAAAGGTACTCATAGGCAGCCTTCGTAGGCATCTTTCAGTACAGACAAGAGCAGTAAGTGTTATTGCGTATGAATCAACATCGCCCGTAGCTCAGTTGGGCGAAGCAAGACCGAATGTCCAGTGGGCATTCGCAGCTTGTTGAGTGCCCGGCCATGGATGGCCGGGCTGGGGTCAGAAAAAAGAACTGTAGTATCGCCATGGAAGGCAAAACCCAAGTAACAATTATCAGCGCCCGTAGCTCAGTTGGGCGAGGCAAGACCGAATGTCCAGTGGACATTCGCAGCTTGTTGAGCGCCCGGCCATGGATGGCCGGGCTGGGGTCAAAAAAAAGAACTGCAGTATCGCCATGGAAGGCAAAACCCAAGTAACAATTATCAGCGCCCGTAGCTCAGTTGGATAGAGTGTTGGCCTCCGAAGCCAAAGGTCACAGGTTCGAATCCTGTCGGGCGCGCCATTTACACAGAGTCGATTCTCCGTCGTTGCCCTGCCCAATAGTAAGCCCTCGCCTACTTCATACCCAGCATCACTAAAATTATATCCCTGACATCAAAGATAAGCGAAACAGCAATCGTACCCAACAACAGTATTAGCCAAACCCCATAAGGGCTAGCTGGTTTAAAGGAAGCATTTTTAACATCACGTCTAATCAGAAAGTAAGCTAAAGGCCCCCACACCAAAATATGCGAAATGCCAACTAAATGTGCAGACTGAGTGAGATTAAATACAACCATCGCAAATGGAATAGTTAAAAAAAATGCACCCAACACATACCGGGCGCCAACATGCTTCCAGACAAAAACAACCGATAACAAAAAAATTAACAACATCCAGTTCATCCAAACCTTAACGGCCGGCGTTGTCGCGGCATCAATTGCTAGTTGCATTTCTTCCATTGTGTTTGTCTCCTTCAGTTGGTAGGCAATAAGTGAATATGCTTGTTATATGGTGAATCACTCACACTTTAGCTTATGAATTATTTATTAGCACTAAAATTTAAGCTCATTAATGGCAAATATTGACAATATACAACTATTAACCAAAAAATATATTCTCACTATTTTAGCTTGTATAAAGTGCTATGTAACAGATTCAACCATAAACGAAAATTCAGTCAATGAGTTTGTTGTATTGGGTGTTGTATAAAATTCTTCTGTAGTGAAAATTAGAGATGAATTAGGTGATGCTTGATAGTGTCCCGGTGATATCTATCTAATCTGTTGACTTCTAAACGAATGCAACTGCAGTAGTTAACTAAAGAATTCTAAATGCCATCAAAGTTAATATCTGTCAAATATTTGCTACAGTTTTTGATGGCAATCCCCGTTCGTTGCTTAGTCAATAAGTATGCTATAAAATGATTGTATTTGATGCTAAAGTGTTTGTGGTTTTTCCTATAGTTGTATTTCTATTTGTTATTTTCTTTATTTGACTATATGTTTACGTGTTGATGATAAATAATAAAAGGAAGTTATGCGTTAAATCGGCACCTCATGCTCTTACACTTGATTTTTATTTATAAATTCAACTCTTTGTCACTAGTGAATACCATAATGATTATTTCCAAATATATTATAAGAGCTTTTTTATTGTTCTGGTTGTTACTTTATCAACCAATTGCCTTCTCACTTGGTCCAATACCGGCCATTCAATATTGGACATATAGTTGTGGTTGTACTGATTTAGGTTATGAGTGGAGTGCAAAAGAGGAGGCATGTGTTGAAGAAACAAACATTAGATACGGTTCCAAATACACCGGGGTTCTGGAAAGCTACAATAGTAATGGCGGAGGATGGAACTGTTCCATATACAGGAGCGATGGATCCGTCGCGGGTGGGAATTACATATTAGAAAATTACAAGTGCCCGGCCTTTTACCACCGGGACGATACTGTAGCCCCGCCGATTTGTTGGCCAGATCCAGCATATTATATTTATTTAATTGATATGGAGGATGAAACCACTGCGCTTGGTAATCCACAAAAAATGTGTCTAGTAGGGCATCCAATAAATCCTGTCACCGGCAATAAAGTGCTAAATGAAAATTTAGTAATTCGCGAAGGAGTAGATTCCCTGGCTTTTTCGTTAACTTACAACAGTAAGTCACCTTACCCTGCCAATATGGCATTGCTAGGGAATCGTCGCAACCACAGTTATAGTCAGAGTATGTCAGTGCAGGTAGAAAAGCGTGGGAAAGTTAATATAGGTCCAACTCGCAGCGCTGAATCATCAGCTTGCAGTAGTGGGTGGTTGGATCTAAGGCCAGATTATCTAAGTAGATACCCTTGGTTAGCTGATTCTCAAGGTATTCCTTTAAATGAGACTACCTGTCAGATTGTCTATAACGGAGGAAAAAAAGTATGGAAGAATGCTGTTATTGCGCATATTTCGGAAACTCCCAGTGTACCTGAGTTTAAATACGCTACCGTGGTACGGGCTGATGGCCGTAAAGTTATATTTAAACAAATGGGAAATGAATGGGTAAACCAGTCGAATACCGGAGAGAGAATAGAAGAGATTTTCGATAACACTGGAAGGCTAATCTCTTACCACTTTGCTACATTAGATGATAAAAAAGAAATCTATGATCTTGAAGGAAAATTACATCAAATTAAGTCTATAAACAACACAGCTCAAACACTCGCCTATGATGGTGATTCTGGTCTATTAGGCACAGTTACAAACTCAACTGGAAATGCAATCTCATTTATTTATGATTTGAATAATCGTATTGAACGTATTAGTGATGATACAGGCCGTTCTTGGATTTTTAATTACGACAACAACAATAACCTGAGCTCGATTATAAATCCGGACTTCACACAGCGTATTTATCACTATGAAGATGTTAGGTTTATCTCTGCGCTTACAGGTGTGACTGACGAGTCTAATATTAGGTATAGTCAATACGCGTACAATGAACAAGAAAATGCCGTTCTTTCGACATTGGCTAACGATGTCGAACGAATTGACTTAGTTTATAATTCTGATGGTACTCGAAACATAACTAATAGTCGGGGAATAAGTTCGGTTTACCAAACAGCAATTAATGATGGGATTCCACTGATTACACAAATAACAGGACCCGGATGTACAACCTGTGGACAAGGCGATACAAAATACACATACGATCTCGCAAATAACAATTTGCTAACTAAGTTCGAAAAGGGAATGCTAACCGAGTATGGAGGCTATAATTTACATGGAAATCCGGGGTATAAAATTGAAGCAGCAGGCACTCCCCAACAATATCGTACTGACTACTATTATCACCCAGAGTTTAGTAATAAATTACTCAAAATTATCGAACCCTCTGTAAAAGCAAGCGATCCGACTGTGAAATGTAGTCTTGGTATAGATTGTAGGATTGCTAGCTATACCTACGATGAATTTGGTAACCGAACATCAGTAACGATTGAAGGCTATACCCCAGACAGAGCGGATGGTTATGTGCAAGTATCTCGTACAACTGACTATAAATATGAAGGTCCGCTTAATCAACTTAGCGAAATAGATGGTTCTAGAGTAAATACAGACGTCGGTGATATCACTCAATTAATCTACTATCCAAACGAAATTGCTCAAGGTAATAATCGTGCAAGGTTAAAACAACTGATTGGGCCAGAAGGCATCATATTTCGCGATGACATTCAATACACTGCCAGTGGTAAAGTCCTAAGCGAGAAACGTCCCAATGGAATTACGCTAAGCGTCACCTATTATCCAGGTAACGACCACCTGGAAACCATCACAGAACACTATGGAACAAAATCACGTGTAACCAAATGGACCTATTTAGCCACTGGGGAGGTTGAAACTATCACACAAGCCGATGGTACAACACTAGCCAGCACGCTTCGATTTGAATACGACGTAGTACGTCGATTAACCGGTATAACCGACAATCAAGGTAATAAAGTAGAATTTATTTTGGACTCAGAAGGAAACCAAGTTCAACGGAATGTTAAAGATAGAGACGAAGTATTGCATCGTACCTTGAAGCAAACCTTTGATGTATACAATCGCCTTGATGCACAAATTTTAATAAATGATATTATTGATTTCAACTACGCAAAGGATGGTACGTTACAAGATCAGACTGATGCAAAAACCAACAAAACCGCCTATAGTTATGACGCTCTTAATCGTTTGACTGCTATCACATCAGACGTGGGTGGTGTTGATACCAGCACTCAAGATAGTTTAACTGAATATTTTTATGACGTGGCCGATCGACTCACTCAAGTAATTACTCCTAATAGTGTAACTACGCAATACGTGTATGATGATTTAGGCAACTTATTAAAAGAGGAGAGTCCAGATCGTGGTACTCGGATTTATACCTATGATGAAGCTGGTAACGTTAAAACTATTAGCGATGCGGGGAATATCACAGTAATTTATAACTATGACGGATTAAACCGTGTTACACATATTGATTATCCGGGTGTCGAAGAAGACGTATATTTGATTTACGATACTTGCACAAAAGGCGTTGGGCGACTTTGCCAAGTGGTTGACGCAAGCGGTACTACTGATTACAGCTATTCAGACTTTGGTAATATTACCGATCAGGAAAAAACTGAAGCCAGTATTACCTATACTACACATTATGATTACGACATTTTAGATCGAGTTGTTCAAATAACCACGCCGACTGGGCGTGTTGTTAACTATGGTTATGATAGTGCAAACCGTACCGCAGATATTGATGCTGAAATCAATGGTTTGCCACAGACTATTGCGCATGACGCATTGTATAGAGCAGGTGGTTTATTAACCAGTCTTACATTAGGTAATGGGTTTATTGATCAACGACTATATAATCTGAAAGGTCAATTAACTACTCAATTGTTGCCGTTGAATTCTTCTAGTCCTAATCTCTCGAATGCTCCCATTGCAAACGCTGGCCGAGACCAACAAGTAAAAGAATCAGAGACGGTTATGTTGGATGGGGCGCATTCCATCGCCCGCCAAGGTTTTATTACGTCTTACTATTGGACCCAGACTGAAGGCCGACCTGTCCAGTTGGTAAGTTCGAAAAATGCACAAATTAGTTTTACTGCGCCGTATTTGAAAAAAAATGAATACCTTACTTTTCAGCTCTTAGTGACCGACGACCAGGGTAGACAAGCGACTGACAGCATCACAGTTTCAGTAGAAAATGTTGCTAGTGTGTTTTGGACAAGTTTGAAAAAAGCAATAGCAGATGGTGGGACACTTACAAAAACAGGCCCCAATAAAACGTGGGACGCGGGAGCTATTTCATTGGATAAAATTCCAGCGGATGGGGCTGTCGAGTTTACGGCTGTTACCACAAACTCGTACAGGGCAGTCGGTTTATCCTATGAAAATCTGTCAGTTAAGTATGATACCATCGACTATGCGATTTATCTACGCGATGATACTCTTCTTTATGTCCATGAAAGCGGCAGTTGGCATGGTCCATTTGGTAATTATTTGAGTGGAGACGTCTTCCGTGTGGAGCGTATTGGTGACATTGTTGACTATAAACGTAATGGCACGACATTTTATACAAGCACAAAACTATCATCGGGAGAATTGATTGTTGATGCCTCCATTTACTCACCATATAGTCAAATTACGGAAGCGAAGGTTTATGGCCGATTTTACGATGACCAAGCACCGCTTATAACAAATGTCGAAAGTAACTTGTTTTCGGGTAGCGCGACTATACAGTGGAGTACAGATGAAAAAGCGACCAGCCAGATAAGCTATGGTATAACATCTGCGGACGAATTGAATACTCCATTAGATGAGGTATTGAAAACCACGCACAACGTTGCATTATCGGGATTACAAGAGAATACGGTCTATCAATATCTCATTAAGAGTCGAGACGTATGGGGAAATGTTGCTACAAGTCCGGTGTTTACGTTCACTACTGGAGAAGCAACAGTAGAAGGCATTCCCGTCGTTTGGACAGATTTAATTAAAACAACCGCTAATGCTGGAACATTAACCAAATCTGGCAGTGTTAAAACTTGGGATGCTGGGGCCGCGTCGGTTGATTATATTAGTACCGATGGTGGGGTTGAATTTACTGCAATGACCAATAACGCCTACCGCGCAGTTGGCCTATCTTACATCAACACATCTGTTGATTACAAAACAATCGAATATGTGATTTACCTCAGAGATGATGCCCTTGTGTATGTCAATGAGAGTGGTACGTGGCATGGTCCATTTAGTAACTCAAGTTTCGGGGTTCAAAATCCGGTATTCCCCAATAAGTTCACCCGCTACTTAAATTCCATTTCCAACGTAAATACATCGAGCTGAAGTGCCTGAACAAAAAAGT
>Ga0316204_10004639_pt1 | contig 24252 bp, 13 predicted proteins | sample 6monrhotite_MG_2_FD_205661 | JGI IMG/M metagenome (GOLD analysis project Ga0316204, IMG submission 205661) | Microbial mat bacterial communities from mineral coupon in-situ incubated in ocean water Damariscotta River, Maine, United States -... | ecosystem: Environmental > Aquatic > Marine >... | reverse complement strand
CTATTTTATCCTTAAAATAACTGTTACCAAGCACCAGCTCCTGATTCAATGCTTCGCGTATGTCGTGCAATTGTCCGTAATCAAGATCGGTGGAAAATAACTCACGATAGGCGTTAGCTCGTAGGTTGGGGTGAGGAACGAACCCCAACACCAACGTTTCACATACCACCAAGCCATTAAACCCATTCATCGCAAACAACAGCATTACCATTCATTTCCATCAACTCAAAGATTCGTTATCTCATCACTGTTATCAATTAACGTGCGCTGCGACTTCGTTCTTGTTGGGGTTCATAAAAGACATTCACCCCAACCTACCGTGCTATTCCGAAAATCAGGGAAAAGTGTTCAACATCAGCCCACAATGAGTGTTCACCTTGAAACGGAATGGGTGTTCATTATGGCCCGGAATACGCACCTATACGGCGTCACCTGAAAATACAAGGCAAAGCTAACCCATATTATACCAACTACGATGACTACTTTAAGTGTCGTCAAAGTAGAAAGTGTCGAAATACGTGCTTAGATTTACCTTTTACAGCACTGTAACAATGCTTAGATAAGTAGCCGGGTAACACTCAACGCCTTTGAGAGGCTTGAGCTGTATGCGGTGAAAGTTGCACGTACAGTTCTTAGGAGAGCGCTGGCTAGTAATGGTCAGCGCTTATCCGACACGATATCTCGATTACTGCGATTGATGGAAAAAGATAAACAAGTGGTCAGAGATTTTAATGCTATAAGTAAAGACTTGACCCTCTAGATTCTTTCTTAATGCTATAAGTAAAGACTTGACCCTCTAGATTCTTTCTCTAGATTCTTCTTACCCTTTGACCCCTTACCCTTTAAGGAAGTGCCATTCTTCTCTGACCCCGATTTCCTGATTCTATTAGCAACAATTGTTCTCTGACCCCGATTTGTTTACCGATTTGTTTACTTCCAATAACCTAGGGTGTTTCCCACAGTTGATACCGAGTAATCTCCAGAACGGCGTTCACCTTAGGACCTATCGTAATCCTTAAGCCTCCATTGCTGTTATTAGATTTTAATTTATCAGGTGGATAATCACGCTTAGCAAACATGCCCTCTATTAACACATACTTACCGTTGTATGCTTCAAGCTCTTTCTTTTTAAAACTCAAGGCTTTCAAATCAAATTCCATATGGACGCACTGCTGCATCAAACGATATTGCAAATCATCTTTCGACAAACATAAAATCTGACTTTCAAATTCAATGCCGGCAACCCCAATTACTCGAATTTTTTTCCTGTCATACTTTTCAGGAGTTGCTACGAGCGAAACGATCGATACTTCAATAACATTATTATCAGGGCTGCCATAAGCAAATACGTTGGTACTATGCAACCCAAATAGCACGATTAACACTTTAAATATCAGCTTTTGTCTGATCACAAATAACCTCTTTCCCAAAGTAAGATACATTCACTTTCTAATTATTCACTACAAGCCTTTATATGCAGGATGTCTCGAAAAACACTGATATCCACTTGAACATGCATTTCGGCCCATCCTTCCAGCACCACTTTCTAAAGCACGAAATTCTCCACTAGGATTACGCAAATACATTGGAATACCCGCATTCTTAACGCCTATTTGATCATAATTTGAAAAACCTCTCGAACCCGCAATTGGTGGATGCGTATGATAAATGGCCGAAATCTCCGAGCCTGGTGGACTGTCAACTATATCTAGGGTAAATGTGTCAACCTTAGAACGAACAACTGGTGAAGTATAATAGTACTTACCATCAGCTTGTATAATCACCCCTGATAACTCCTTATCAACACTCAAAGAAAAATATTCTTCCTCATACCTATTGAATGCTGCAAACGCTGCTTCATCGGCTGTGCCAAAACTTTCGTCAGCAATAACTCGGGCTGTCGTAGCATTATTCTTTGATTCTCCCCCAGGCGATGCTGCTGCCTCCCCAAACATCCGAGAAAACGCCCCAGTAACAGCCCCATTTGCAAACTTCCCACCGCCAATCACGGACGCAGTACCGCCTATAATAGCAGCAGCAAAAGCATTTTGCAGCTTCCCAGTTAATGCTGATGAATTAGTAAAAACACTCTTACCCAAGCTTGACGATGAAACGCCAGCAGTAAAACCCGCCGCCAGAAACCCAGCTTTAAAATCACCACCCATCGCTCTGGCGCTAACCCCTCCAATAAAACCATGCGCCGCAATTTTACCCACTTTATCGGTGATATTAGCACCAGCAAAGTCAAATGCCTGCGCCGTTATAGCTGATATTACCGCAGTTTGTAAATCACCACCACTGGATACCATACCACTTAAGAATCCGCCTATAAAGGGGTTTGGCACGATCAAGGCTATGCCGATCGCCATCACAGTTCGCCCGTATTTCCGCATAAACTTAAAAACCGCCTTCGATAGGCTTTTGAGAAAATAGCCACTAGGGTCAGTAAACGACAACGGATTGTTAAGCACATAGCTATAGCGGTTAAACGACTGCGGGTCGTGACTGAACTGTACATTGGGGTCGGCACTTAAGAATCGACCCAATTCCGGGTCATACACCCGGCCGTTCATATGTATTAGCCCAACACCGTTGAGGTCTTCATGGCCGGTGAATTGGCGCATGGTGACGTTGGTGGTGTATTCCAATTTAATTTGCGCCACAGGTCCTGCGGCCCAATACCCTGTTTTGCGCGCACCGAACGGCGCAAAAGCGGAGCGCTCTGCAATGGCACCGGCGCTGTCGGTAATGGCATCGGTAGAACCCATGTGATCACGATGGATGTAATGGGTTTTTTCCACCTGATTACTGTAGTAGGTGCGAACCCCTATCAGTTGGCCACCTGCCGTTATGTAGTGTTTGAATTGTTTGTTACCACTGTTGTTGTCGGTGATTTCTTCAAACAGGCCGCCCACATAATGAATGGTGGTGGTATTGGTGCCACTAACGATTTTTTGCTTGTACCGGTTGCGTGAGGGGCCGTAATAAAAGGTTAACGCAGTATCGCCTTGAGTGATTTCCTGCGGTTTATTAAAGCTATTCCAGGTTATGGAGCGTTGGGTAACAGACCCTGTTTTTTTGAAACGCATATTGCCGTTGGGGTCGTATTCATAGGTATCGGTGGTACCGGTACCGGCACCGATTTTACCCGCGATACAGGGCACATCGTGCAGGTTGACGCCATTGGCAGGGTCGTGGCAGTCGGGCTTGCCATTGACGATGGGCAGGTTAGAATAATTCAACAGCTGTTGTGACACTAATTGGGTGTCGATACTGTCGATGTGCTGGTCATTGTTGGCATCGCCAGGTGCTGCACTGCCACTGGTGGTACGCTGTATGCCCACTACCGCGTGAGGACCGGCGGTAACGCTATCGCCATAGGTGTAATAACCCACATCGCTGTTATACGTGATATTTCCTATGGCGTCATACTGATAATGTTTGGCCGTGACGTTATTTTCTGACACAGACGTAAGGCGGTTAATACCGTCGTATTGAAAATATTCGGTGACCCCCGCGGGGTCGCCGAGTAGCAGTTTACGGTTGTGATCGGTGCGACGTTCTAGGTTGCCCAGGCTATCGAAAACGTATTCAAGATTTTGAATATCACTATTGGTTCCGGCACCGGTAGAGATTGTTTGAATCACGCCGGTGGCGGGATTAAACCCACGCGCCGTGGTGATGGTATTGTTATTAACATTCTCCAGGGTGATTTTTCCATCCGCATTGGCAAAAACCGGCTCCCAGAACACAGTGGACGGATTGTCCTGGTCAACCACTTTTATGAGAAAACCATATGGGTCGTAAATATTCTTTTTCTTGAAGTTTGTGGTGTTGCCGTTGTTACTCGCGGCAGGATATACCACATGGTCTACGCGAGGATAGTCCGAGTCATAGACACTCGACACGGTATACGCTGGTGAACCAGCAAACATGGTGGTGACACTAAGCGGGCGGCCAAGGGTGTCGTAGGCGTTAAATTCTGAATAATTGTCGGTTGTTCGCGTGATTTTGTGGAGCTTGCCCCGTTCGCCATAACCCGCGTTAATTCCATAATAAGACCAAACCGTTGTATCCGCCTCGGTGGTAGCATAGCTATCGGTACGCATGGTGATTCGATTCAGGCGATCATAGCTCATGGAGACCTGTTGCCCTTTGGCATCTTTTTGCCAACGCAGGTTACCCAGTGCATCGTGCGCGTATTGCCAAATCCCCATGTCGGGATCATCCATGGAGAGTTTGCGGCCCCGGTTGCCATATTTCATCTGCATGGTGTTACCCATGGGGTCCGTTGTGGTTTCCAGTTCGCCAAACGGTAAATAGGTGTAACGTGTCAGCTTACCAAGCGCATCTTCCACCCATTCCACTTTGCCTTGCAGGTTGTTGGTTTGGCGGTTTCGAATAGCAGTGTAACCATTCTCACCCCGGCGCTCCCGAATGATTTCTGTTTCCAGCCCATTAAATTTAGTGGTTACGACACTGCCATCAGGCTGGACCATGCGCACCAGACGGCCTAACAGATCGTAGCTATTGGTTACCCAGTAGTCGGGAATTGCATGGCTGAAATAGGGTCGTGATTGCCGCCAGACATTGCCCAGTTCGTTGTATTGTATATCCTTTAGTACAGTCAGATTGTTTAAACCTATGCTTTCCGTGCGCAGCTCACGGCCCAGTTGGTCATAATAAACCACGGTTGGCGGGCTTAGGGGTTTATTCGGCTGGCCGGTGAGATAATGATTGCTGGTGATGTAATAAACCGCATGATGCGGGCATTTGACGCTGCCATTACACCAATTGTAAGCCCAACTGCTTTCGGTATTGTCTGCGCGAACTTCTTTTAGTTTTCGCCCAAAGGCGTCATATTCCCAACGGGTTTTAAGTTTGTTGGGCCCAATTAATTCATTCGCAACGCCGTAGCGGGCATTAATGGTTTTAACTTCATCGAGTGTTTCGGCGTTGGTACTGGTAACGCTATATTCCCCACCCAGCAGCGATCCGTAAGAATAAACATTGGAGGTTTCTCTTGTTGCAATTTCGTATTGCGCCGCAGTCGAGCCTGATACCATGACATTCTGTTTGTTACCATAGTCATCGTAGGTATATTCCGTTTTTACGTAGAGATTTGGGTCCAGTGGCTCTTCGATGGTGGCTTGTAATAAGTAGTTGGTCTTGGAGTTTGATATCACGGGATAATAGACATAATCCGTCAGCCGTTGGGCAGTGTGGCCTTCTACTACGTCAGGGTGCTGTTTATCTAACAGGAATGTAACCGGCGCTATACCGGGTATATCCGTTACGGTTGATACATCAATAGACAACCGGGTGGAGGTTACGATGGAACGACCCAGGCGCCCCAAACGCTTTTCTTCATCGTTAAGGTTATCGTAATTATTATTGGTGACGGTGGTATGCCGTTCGGCGCCCTTTGCTTTTTTTATGACGATTTCCGTCGCGTTCCCGAAGTCATCATAACGATTCAAGGTGGTTTGTTTGGTCACCAGTGAGCCGTTCAGCTCGAAATTTTCCTCGATGCTTTGCGCCACATAGGGAAAGTAGCTTTTTCCGCCATTCAGGGTTTTGTATTCGTATTGATTGGTGGTTTTTGTTATGTCCCGGTACAAACCAAATGCAGCGATTCGCGTAACGATGGTCTCTGTGGGCATACCCTGATAGACAAACGTATCGGCGTTGACATTGTTTGCGATTGTGGGATCGTTTGAATACAAATCCACCATTGTGGTGTTATCAAACTTGTTGATGGTGATTAACTTGGTTGTCGTGTCAGTGGACAGCATGGAGCCAAAACCAAGTGAGCCGCGCCCCCTCAGATGTACTTTAGCATCGGTATAAGCATAAGTAATTGAGGTGGTACCGCCGATGCCATTGTCGGCGGTTTGCATGGATACCACTTCCATGGGGCTAACCACACAATTAATGGGGTACACCGAGGCATTTTTACAGGCTGTCGAGCGCGAGTAGACGGAAGCATCGGTTAGTGGTTTATACGTGAATGAGGTACTGGCGCCAAAACCGTTGGTGATACGATTGATTTTGGTATATTTGAAGTTATCCTGCAGCCAAACTACTACACCGGCTTTCGAGCGATACGTAAGATCCGGCTTTCCATCGCCATTAAAATCCCCGAAGCCAACAGTAAGGTAGCTGTTTTCACTATAACAGCCCCCATACGATCCGGAACCATTTTTACAAATGTCACCTGGGCTGCCGGTTTTATTCACAAACCCTGAACCTGTGGACAACCACACGCGCATACCATAGTCACCTCGGTAGGTAAGGTCGGACATACCGTCGCCATTGATATCGACAAACTGAATGGTGGGAAAATTATCGTCTCTAGTTTCGCATTTACCAAAGCCTTGCGACCCATTGGCGCAAATACCGGTACTAAATGCAAACTTCCATTGATTTTGGCTTCCTTCGCTGGTGCCATAATAACAATAGATACCGAGTGCGTCGCTGCGGTAACATAAATCCGCTAAGCCGTCACCGTTAATATCGGGATAATAAATGTAGTTGTGGTTATCGTTATCGTTGCATATAGGACCTGCATAGGAACCATTTGCGCAAATCGTCCATGAGGTAGTGTGAATAAGGGTTGTACCATTATTCTTCCAATACTGGATGCCAGCATCACCGCGATAAACCAAGTCCAATAAGGCATCACCATTTATATCCACATAACTAATGGTACCCCAATTGTCATTGGCGGTTTCACACTTACCATAGGCATCAGAATAGTTTTGACAGGCCCCGATAGAAATCTCCGGCTCAGCGCTCCAATGTGCCGCACCACCAACATTATGGCCGTAATGGCAGCGAATTCCCTGGTCACTGCGATAACAGAGATCAGGAATGGCATCGCCATTGATATCAGGATATTGAATGTAGAGATGGTTGTCGCCATCATTGCAATGGCCGTAAGCAGGTTCTGAATCATTGGCACAAATAGACGACGAGCTGTAATGACTAAACCCGGCGCCAGTGGAAGTCCAGATTCTGATGCCATGGTCACCCCGGTATACGATATCGTCCCTGCCATCGGCATTCATGTCCAGGTAATTAATGGTGGGATAGTTGTCGTCGCTTGTATCGCAATACCCCAAATCACCACCGACTTTTTGAGAATCAGCACAAATTCCAGTGGCTATTTGTGCACCCCAGCTGCCATCTCCCTGATTCACGTGACACATGATGCCGCTATCGGCACGAAAACAAATATCAGACAAACTATCGCCGTTAATATCCGGATATTTAATGGAGCGATAATTAGGGCCTCCAACAGAATCATTACAATCTGCAGAATCATCGGCGCATATGCCGTTAGATGGCAGCGCTTCAATACCAAAACTAATATCAGTTGACTGCCAGTCAAACATTGTGGGTTGCATGCATTGTTCGACGCTCGCCATATCGCGGCGGCATTCCTGGATAGATTTAACGGTACTGCGCCCTACGGTTTTATCCGTGGTATTATCGTAGTTAATGATGTATCTCGCGACGGGATCAGCAAATCCGTTTTGAATAATGTGTATACCAGTTAGCCTGCGATTAATAGTATTAGGCGTACCTAAAAAGTAACCGCTAATCTTATCAGGCCGATTGGTGTCCCATTGGAATTTGATGGTAAAAAGATTACCGCCCGCGGAGCTATGGGAATAAGTTATTTCATCAGGATACTGTTCGCCGGTATTATGGTCGGTGATGTATTTGTAATAATACGCATTGCCGGAGATATCCCTGACTTTACTGAGCGCCCAGATTTTAGTACCGAGGGTGACGTCATCAGAAGTTCGTTTTGCCATCAACCGGGAGGTGTTCGCGCCATCCAATTGGTCTGACCCGTATTCCATAAACACACCGGACTTGGTTAAAATCAGAAATGAATCGCTGGTTGCCATTTTTTGAATTCTGGAAAAACCATCTAATTCGGTGCGGTATACGGAATTGCCGCCAAAATAGCCTCCAACACCTCCAATCTTTGTTAAACGGCTGCCATTCAGGCACAATACATCGCTATTAATATCAACTTGCACCCCTTTAATCTCGTTGTCCTGCGCCAAATTTTTAGGGCAGCGATTGATAACGGAGATTCCGGACACCGACCACCCTAGACCCACCATGCCGTTACCAGCCTGACTGTTATACGTTAAGGCTAAGTCCGGCTGAACATTACCAACACCAGGCGGCAGTTTAATGGGGATCGTGTACGCTGCCGACCCCGAGGGTGTAATACTGAGCTCGCCATCCAACACCCCCACAGCGCCGGAGTTTGCCCAAGTCGTAGCTGGCACCATCATGGTCAGCATAAACAAAATTTGTTTTATTTTTTTAATTGAAAAGTCCATTCACTTTCCTTCTAATACTTTTAATAAAATTTATCTCTAACTACCAGTTTCACTATTGCGACTGGGACCGATCTACCACGAACAACCCTGTCAATTACCGTACAACAACTGCTGAATAATGATCATAATGGCCGGGATGTTAAGGTTGGGGTCGGTTCCCGCCGCCACTTCATCAGCATCACTCACACCATCGCCATCAGTATCCGGGTTATGCGGATCGGTGCCGTTGAGGTATTCCTGTAAATTGGTTAAGCCGTCTGAATCCGGGTCTGTTTTGATGTTGATTTCCGGGCCGGCATCGGTGTCATCCAGCGGATTCAAGCCGTTTTCGTATTCCCATCCATCGGGCATACCGTCACCATCGGTGTCACTGATGAGTGGGTTGGTGCCAATCTGGATTTCTTTGACATTACTCAGGCCATCGCCATCACTGTCTTCATCGGCGTTGGGTATCAGGCTTTTACCGGGGGCTTCCAGGTGATCTGGAATGCCATCGTTGTCATCGTCTCCATCGGCTTCGTCGCCGATACCATCGTTGTCAGTGTCGATTGTTTCAGAGCCATCGTTGGGGAATTCATCCTGGTTGTCGGGCACACCATCGCCGTCAGTATCGTTCCAGATAATATAAACTGTACCGGTACCTACCGTCCCAGCAGAAATGGGCGCACCGTTACTCATTTCTACCAGCGATAAAGATAGGTTCGCCCTGGTTACTAAACCAGAAGAGCTACCCTGTATCACAAATGGAATTTGTACGATTTCTCCCTCCGTTATCGCCAGGTTTTCCTTTTTCGGGGACACAATAATGTCAATGCTAGCCGTGGGACTGGTGGTAATAATGGGCCTGCCTGAAAACTGTATATGCGATCCTGTGAGGGTGACACCATCGGTGGGTTTGCCGACAATGAGATTGGCATGGGGGTAATTCAATCGAAACTTAAGCGCCGTGGGTTGGGGGACATCATATACGCCGTACATTATGCTCACGATAACGATGGAATCTTCATAACCTGTGGCATTCTTAATGGCAAGACTCGGCGCTACAGCATGAACAGCCTGGGTAAAACAACATAAGAGTAATGCGCCCCATAAAAGGCTAATATTTTTTTTCGTCATATTTTTAACCAACGGGTATAGGTGATTTATTGATTTACACGCAGGGACAGGGACACGCGAACTGAATAACGAGATATTCAATTAAATGTGTTGCGGTGCTGTTGATAGATCCCTGGTACTGCTTTCCCTTAACTTGATTATCTTAACTTGACTGCATAAGCTTGCCTAACTCAGCTTATGCAAAATAGCGTTCGCGCTGGCAATTATCTGTTGTTCCCAGACAATGTCTTCCGTTAGCGACTAAGCCCACCATCCTTAGCGACTTGACTTCAACTGCAATATTAGTGGTAAAACTTTGTTTATTTCGAACATTTTTTATTGTTTTTTTGCGGATTACTGTAATTGATTTAATTCGTTATAGCTGACGGTAACCATAATTGGTTTTATTTCTTTTTTCAATCCCTATTTCATCATTATATTTTAAATTGTGTATTGTTATTGGCCGGCTTAGCGTGTAAGAACGCCTGCACTTGCTCTTCAGTGGTGTTACTAATTTAATATTGTCATTCTCTGGAAAATTTGTATTGGATAGCTAGCTTACGACAGGATTATAGAACCCGGCCAAATTTAGGGGCAACTAATTAATCGCCATCTTACACTGTCATTATTAGTAATACGTAATATTATAATTAACTCGATGCAACACAATATGCTGCACAGAGGTTCGGTATTTGTTATGGCAACCAAACCTGACTAAGAAAAGCATATAGCCATCTGGCTAGAATATTAGCGCAGTAGCCGGAGAATAGTCGGTCACACTATCTTCTTTCTGATTTAAAAATGCGCGCTTCGGAAAAAACCAATATGATTGTTGAGTGCGACTTAATGACGGGAATAAAAAAAGCGCCAACTATCATCTAATAGTTGGCGCTTCACTTGGTGACACGAAAACTCGGTCAGAGCTCAATTGTTGCTAATATACATAGAAAATACTTGCATCGCTTTTGCTCTCGGCCATCCCGGTTTGCAGGGAACCACTGGCTTACCACCCAATTTCTACCTTATTTTTATTGCCACTTTCCTAGATTAACCTCAACGATTTTTGGATACCCAGTCACATCACAACCCGATGCATTAATTGTAATTTCAGAACCTGTCGCCCGAGCGGTAAGAATCATGCTAAACCATCGGTTTTTAATGCTATCCACAGTGGAGGCCGGAATCACTGCAGCATAATTATAGGTACATCCACTAAAATCAAGTTGAGCGCCAGCTATCGATCCAGCAGCCATTTGAACACCAATCGCCCCATCACTCCATTGATTTAAATATTTAATATAACCCTCAAAACTTGCTGCATGGGTTAAGTTTGCATTCATACAAAGTATTGCTAAAAGCATTATTTTTTTGTAATTCATTTTTTCCTCTTTGGTTCATATATTAAAATTGAAACGGTAAAACGGGGGCAGAGAACTATTGTCGCTATTATACATAGCAAATCTTTCTATCTCTTTTGCCCTCGGCCGTCCCCGGTTTGCAGGGTACCACTGGCTTATCCGCCATTTTTCGTTTCCTATGTACTGTACTCTTAATTAATTCGCTAATGCGCGGAACGTAGACCTATATTAGCAAAAATTGCGCTCTACCTCTGATTCCTATGCATTGCAATATTGCCTGCAAAGCTTTGTTTATTAAGGATATTCAATATTATTGCTTTTATGGGCTGCTGTAATTGATTTAATTCGTTAATACTGTCGGTAACCATAATTGGTTTTATTTCTTTTTTCAATCGCTATTTCATCATTATATTTTAAATTGTGTATTACCATTGGTCGGCTTAGGGGGTATGAGAACCTCTGCCCGCTCTTCTGTGGTGTTATTAATTTAATATTGGTTTTCTGGCTGATTTGTCATGGACGGTTAGCTAGCGACGGGAGTTTTGAAACCGACCAAATTTAGTAATATCACAATTAAGTCGATACAATGCAACTCAGTATGCTACACAGAGGCTCTTTATTTGTTATGGTAGCCAAACCTCAATACGAAGAGCATATAGCTGTTTGGCTAGAATATTATCGCAGTGGCCGGAGAATAACTGGTCACACTATCTTCTTTCTGATTTAAAAATGCACGCTTCGGAAAAACCAATATGATTGTTGAGTGCGACTTAATGACGGGAATAAAAAAAGCGCCAACTATCATCTAATAGTTGGCGCTTCACTCGGTAACACTGGGGAATTTTTGGAATGGCTGGCCCTGGCGCTAGATTTTGCCGAGGTATTTCTCCGCTACTTTGGCAGGCAATGGAATGTAACCATCTTTTATCACCACTTCCTGCCCGGTTTTTGACAACACCATTTTGATAAACTCTTTTAACAGTGGTGACAATGGGCGGTTTGGATGCTTGTTTACATAGACATACAGAAAACGGGATAACGGGTAGTCTCCCTTAATGGCGGATTCTGCTGTTGCTTCCACATAGGGTTTTCCGGGTTTTTTGCTTAAGGGTATGGCTTTTACGCCAGAGGTTTTGTAGCCAATGCCGGAGTATCCAATGCCGTTGATGGAGGTTGACACGGATTGCACCACCGACGCTGAACCCGGCTGCTCATTCACGGTGTTTTTGAAGTCACCTTTGCAAAGCGCTTTCTTTTTGAAATAACCATAAGTACCGGAAACCGAGTTACGACCAAACAATTGAATATCACGTGATGTCCAACTGCCACTTAGCCCCAAGTCACCCCAGGTTTTAACCATTTTACTTTCACCGCATTTACGGGTGTTGGAGTAAATGGCATCAACCTGCGCAATGGTCATGCCCTTTATCGGGTTATCTTTGTGTACATAAACGGCTAATGCGTCAATGGCAACCGGTATGGCCGTGGGCTTATAGCCGTGTTTCTTTTCAAAGGCTTCAATTTCCTTGTTTTTCATTTTCCGGCTCATGGGGCCAAGGTTTGATGTGCCTTCCGACAATGCGGGCGGCGCAGTTGAAGAGCCGGAGGCCTGAATTTGAACATTGATGTTAGGGTACAAACGCTTAAATTCTTCCGCCCATAAGGTCATGAGATTTGCCAGGGTATCGGACCCAACACTGGAGAGGTTACCGGAAACCCCGCTGGCTTTACTGTAGTCAGGCAGCTTGGGGTCAATGGCGGTACTGGCCGAAAGGCTTGTGGACACCAAGGCACACGCTGCGGTGAGCCCAATCAATACTTTTTGCGTTGCGTTGTATTTAGTGGCTTGACGATTAATCGTGTTACGGTTAATAAAATTCATAAAAATCTCCATAAAACAGGCTTTCTATCTAATACGGGTAATTATGCGAATAAAACATTACATAAAAATGATGGAATGGTTACCGTTTTATGACGGCACCACCGGCAATTGCCGGAATATTACACGCTTTGTAATTTTATGTTTTCTCTTAAGATGACTCGATCAACTGGAAATGTGCATCTAAAGGTACTGCCTTGATCAATGTCACTGATAATGGAAAATTTGGCTTGATGACGTATAAGCACATGCTTGACAATTGCCAGGCCTAAGCCGGTGCCACCCTGCTCCCTTGATCGGCCGGCATCCACACGGTAAAACCGCTCGGTTAAACGCGGTATATGCTCATGGGCAATGCCGATACCGCTGTCCTGCACTTCAAAGCAGGCCGCTTCACCTTTTAAATACCAGCGAATCACAATTTTTCCATCTTGTGGCGTATATTTTATGGCATTGGTTGCAAGGTTCAGGAAGGCGCTGTAAAGCTCTTTTTCATTACCCTGTAGCCACACGGTATTATTGTTTTCCACCTCGACCGTTTGCTTTTTATCTTTCGCCAGTAGCTGAATATCTTCGTATATAGTGGCAACTAATCCCGGAATCGGCACAGGATGAGCGGATGAGCTGTCCTCATCCATTTCCAGACGGGACAGCAACAACAGGTCGTCGACAATTTGCCGCATACGATCACTTTGTTGATGCATGAGCAATAATTCCGGTGTCCAGGGGTTGGTTTGCTGGCTTTCCTCATCAATAAGATTTTCAAGATAACCATTAATGACGGTTAAGGGTGTTTTCAGCTCATGGGAGACATTGGCTACAAAATCCCGGCGCATGATTTCCAGCTGATGCAGGCGGGTTACATCTCTTACAATCATTAACTTCAGGTTTTTACCATAAGCCACAATGCGGATCGACAAACGTATGTCGTGGTCGATGGGGGAGGTTATTTCCAGCGGGCGCCGGAAATTTCCACGCATTAAATAACTCACAAATAATGGCAAACGCACCAGGTTGTCAATACGCTGACTAATATCCTGTTTGGTTTTTAACCCCAATAACTGTTTGGCCGCTTTGTTAAACCACTCTATTTCATTTTCCGCATTTAATACGATGGTGGCATCGGGCATTGCCGCCGTGGACGCCTGAAAGCGCGTGAGCATGTCTGCCAGCTTTTTTTTGCGTTTGCGGTTGCGGCGCTGCAACTTATAGATATGGTAAAACACATCTCCCCATATTCCCCTGGCATTGGGCGGTGAGGTGGTATCACGGCTGACAATCCAGCGCTCCAATTGATAGAGGTGATAGATGTGCCAAATAAAATAAAGCACAAATGCAATCAGTAGCACAATCGCGACCTGACCAAGCACCAGCCCAATCATTAACGCTAAAATATTCAGCGCCACAAAGCGCCATAACTCATTTAACCAGGGATGCGACACTATATTTCCAGCGTTATTCTTTCCAGGGTTATTCCTGTGCGGAAAACCGGTAACCCGCTCCACGCACGGTTTGAATTAATGTATCGTATTGATAACCTGCCAACACCTTACGCAAGCGCCGGATATGCACGTCGACGGTGCGGTCCTCAATGTAAACGTTGTTGCCCCAAACGTTGTCCAATAGCTGTCCACGGCTATAGACGCGTTCGGGATGGGTCATGAAAAAATGCAATAAGCGAAATTCCGTGGGGCCAACATCAAGCGACTGACCTTCAATGGTAATGCGATGGCTGGACGCATCCAGGCGCAACCCCTTTACCTGATGCACTTTATCGGAATCAATGGGTGAGGTACGGCGTAATACCGCTTTAACTCTGGCGATGAGTTCTTTTGGCGAAAACGGTTTGCTAATGTAGTCATCCGCACCAGCATCCAGCCCTTTAATCCGGTCGTCTTCTTCGCCACGCGCCGTGAGCATAATAATGGGGATTTCCCTGGTGGCCTCGTTTCGGCGTATGCGCTTTGCAAAATCAATTCCGCTGATCCCCGGTAACATCCAGTCCAGTATGATTAAATCCGGAGAATGACTGGCAATCTGGGCATTGGCCTCGGCGGTATCCATGGCGCCCGACCAGGCAAACCCGGCACGCGCCAGGGTATACCCGACCATGTCCCGGATTGCGGTTTCATCTTCAACTACAAGTAGATAATTAGATGCCATGAATGTATTAGGTCGTAATCGCAATAATTTATATATACCCATCGGCATATAATTAAAGATAACAAACTGTTTGCTTACGCAAATATTACCAATGCCATCGTGCCGCAAGATTTACCGCATTTGGCTAAAACAGTATTGTTACATTACATCAGATCTGTATGACAATTTTATTACAAACTTTATTTTACGAAAAAATAGTTTTTCTTGTTGTATATCAATAAATTAACACGACAACTTTATCTGCCCTCGGGGGCTTATCGTTGCGATATATGACATTTGCATTATGCCGTGTCTCGACCTGGAAACCACTTCTTTTATTGCCAAGCCATTTAAACAAATCGTAGAACACGATTAAATACTTAATTTTTTCGTTATTGCTATGCTACCATGCTGGAAAGTGCACATACGTAAGTGCCGTACAAGAGCTAAATTAGCGATTATGAGTGTAGTATTTAACGTAGTAGCCAACATAAGTACTGAACAACTAAGTACTAAACATAAGCACTAAACGATACTCCACGCATAATTAGGGCACATCCTGTACGGCTTTTCCGGAAAGAAGACACTACCGCCATGTTTTGCTGGCGGAAAATAAAAACAACAAGCGCAGTCTATTGGTAATACGGTTCGTCGTCTCTAGGCTGCACTCTGAATCAAAAAAAATAGTAAAAATGGGTTCCTTAAAGTAAGGAGTGAGGGCAGTGCAGTTAATTTTAGCTATGATGATAGTACTTATATCATCACCCCTGTCAGTTGCAGTCGCACAAGAAGACGCAACCGGCATTGAAAAACAACATCGGCACGCCGTTAAGCTTGCCAGAGAAGGCCGCCATGATGAGGGATTGGCAATCCTAAAAGGCCTGCTGGATAAGCAGCCAAACCTGTACCCGATACGCCGCGATTATGTGATCATACTTACCTGGAAAGGTGATTGTGATGGCGCCCTGAAGAACTATGAACTGATTCGTCAACGGCCCAATCCGGAATCCTACCTCATTAGCGCGGTCAGTGAATGCCTTGTAAAGGTGCGTGACACTGACCAGGCTCGCTCGCTGCTACGCCAGGGCCTCAATGCTGAACCCGACGACAATGAATTAGCCACCCAGTATCAATCAATCATCAACAATATTAGCCTCGATGCCAAACCAAGACTGGATATTTCTATTGGCACCAGCGAATCCGAAGAAGGAAATCGGGATTATTTTTTAGAAGCACGTTACAGCCGGGAACTCACCACACGTACCCGGTGGTATGCGCGGTTTTTTACTACCCGATCGGCGGATAAGGCCTTTGAAACCGGCGACCTTAACCGCCTGGGATTGGGAATACTTCACTGGTTTAACCACCAATGGCTGTTAGACCAGGAGTTTTCCAAAGAAATCCGCCATGGCGGTGATACCGGCAGCCGCACCCGATTAACGCATTATCCCAGCAGTCTCTGGCAAGTCAGTGCTGAATATGCCTCGTTTTCAGAAGACATTCCGCTACGAGCCAAAGCAGACGACATTGACGCGAACCGTTTCACACTCAGCGCGGATTTCCACACCCATGACTATCGCTGGGAGTGGTCGGGGTCAACGTCACGCTATGACTTTTCAGACAATAACGACCGCACCACATTTTTTACCGCGGGGGGTTACGCCTATCAGCTGGAAGAAAAACGGGAACGTCGCCTGATACTCGAGTTATTTCATTCCCGCAACACCAAAGATGGCACCAATTATTACAATCCGTCAAAAGACCTGGGCTTAACCGCAGTGCATCGCACCGACTTTGTGCTGGACAGCCGTTATGACCGGCATGTGGATCACCTGTATTTTTCACTGGGCACCTACAACCAGGCCGGGTTTAGTACTAAACCCACCTATGGCGTGCGCTATCAACAGGATTATGACTTCAGCGACTTTACCTCGCTAAGCTGGGGTATCGCGTTCAACAGCCGTATCTACGATGGCGGAAGGGAATCACAAACTTCATTTGTATTGTCAGTTAGCAGTAAATTAATATGACACGACCCAAACATCAGATACGCCGGTTGAGTTTTATTCTGGCAACCTGTCTCGGGCTTGGCGCATTGGCCCTTAGCGGGCTGGGCATTAGCGGGCAGGATTTCAACGGCCAGGGATTAAGCAACCTGGGTTTTGGCGACCAGGGTTTTGGCGGCCAGGAGCATAATCAGCAACGCGGACAGGCCGCAGAACTCACGGTACTCACCTATCACGATATTGTTGCTGACCCCGGCGAAGACGCGTACAGCGTGAGCCGCTCGACCTTTGTCGCACAATTGGATTATTTACAGCGCCACGGCTACCAACCGGTGACACTTTCACTGTTGGATAAAGTGATGCAAAAGCAGGCTTCACTCCCCAACAAAGCGATTTTACTGAGCTTCGACGATGGCCTGGAAAGCTATTATCAGTTTGTCGCCCCACTATTGGAAATCTATCACTACCCATCGGTCCTTAGTGTGGTAACAGGCTGGGTCGACGGCAAAAATATTCCACCGGAATACAACGGTAAACTAATCCAATGGCAACAGCTGCGGGAATTAAGCCAGTCCCCGCTGATTGAAATAATTTCCCACAGCCACGACCTGCATCATGGCGTGCAATCCAACCCCCAGGGCAACAAAGCGGCCGCGGGTGTTACCCGCCTGTATTCACCCAGCACCGCCCAATATGAAACTGAAAAAGAATTTCGTCAACGCATTGCGATGGATTTAAAGCACTCTGTCAGTCGCCTGAAGCAGGAGCTGAATATCACCCCTGTTGGGGTTACCTGGCCCTATGGCCATTATGATAATGTGCTGGCGGCCGAAGCGGAACAATTGGGCCTGCGTTTTCAGCTTAATCTCAATGACGGGCCAACTGACGTAACCCAGCTGCCCGGCTTAAAACGCGTTATGATCATGAACAACAGTACGCCGCAAAGCTTTATTAACGAACTAAACTACACCCACCTGCACAATGAACAACAACGTTTTGTGGAAGTATATCTCGATAAATTTGCCGGTCAGTCGCCTGCAGCACAAGAGGCTTTATTGTCATCCTTACTGGATAATTTAAAGCAACTCAAGGTTAACACCGTTGTGGTACACCCCTTTAGCCGCGACACGAAACAAGCCTTCTTTTTTAACAACCAGATGGAAATGGCCGCCGATGTACTTAACCGCGTGACTCACCAAATACAGACGCGACTGAATATCCGGCATGTGTATTTAAGCTTGCCTGCAAACCTGCCCGGCAAGCTGTCAGCCAAAAACTTACAGACACTCTATACCGACCTGTCAAGACTGAACCGGTTTAACGGCATTGTATTTAACCAGCATACACCGCAACAAATTGAAACCATCAAACAAGTGACCCGTTACTTTCGCCCAAACATTAAATTTGGCCACTATGGCAATAGTGACCAACCCTCCGAATTCGATTTCACCATCATTCCAGTTGAGGCATCCCTGAACCGAGAGGAATTTCGAAAAAAAATCCTGAATGCAAAAGGGTTACCCACCCGATTATTATTTTATGTTAGAGGTAATAGCCAAAGTGTTAAATCACTACCGGGTATCGTTGAAACATTAAGGGCATTGGGCGTGCAACATTATGGCATTGCGTTAAGTAACGATTTTAATGGTCTTTACCAAAACGCAATTAATACAAACAAACTGGCAGACGGAACACTAGCCGTTTTTGGGGGTTAGTTATGGACTATATCTTTTTTATATTTATCTTTTTCTATCCACTGTTCATGGCGGTGTACTGGATGACGGGCGCATTGATTTTCTTCAACCGCCGTGAGCGCAACCGTTCGAAACCGCCGGAGCTGGCTCATCACCCTCATGTTTCGGTTTTGGTCCCCTGCCATAATGAGCAAAATTGTGTGCATGATGCCATTCGTCAACTGGCAGCCAACCATTATCCTTCATTTGATATTATCGCCGTCAATGACGGCAGTACCGACAACACCGGGCAGATTTTACAGAAACTCAGTGACGAGTTTGAGCAGCTCAAAGTCGTCACTCTCACTAAAAACTACGGCAAGGCAATGGCCTTAAACGCCGGGGTGCTCGCCAGCAAGGCAGATTACATCATGTGCATTGATGCTGATGCACTCCTGGACAAAGATGCCTTGTTTTGGATGATTAAACATTTTATTGATAGCCCCCGGGTTGCTGCGGTGACGGGAAACCCCCGCGTTATCAATAAAACCAGCCTGTTATCCCGCATACAAATTGGCGAATTTTCCGCCATTGTCGGTATGGTTAAACGTACTCAGCGCAATATTGGACGACTGTTTACCATTTCGGGCGTCAATGCCTGTTTTCGAAAATCGGCATTGCACGATGTTGGTTACTGGTCGGCAGAAACCGTAACGGAAGACATCGATATAAGCTGGAAACTGCAACTTCGTTATTGGGATATTCGTTATGAACCCAAGGCACTCACCTGGATACTGGTGCCGGAGACCATTAGGTCATTATGGAAACAGCGCTTGCGCTGGGCCCAGGGTGGATATGAAGCATCCATCAAATTCGGAAAAGAAATCTTTCTCTGGAAAAATCGCCGCATGTGGCTGGTGGGGCTGGAATATTGGGTCAGCGTTCTCTGGTGTTATGCAATTACCTTCACCATACTTTGTTGGGCGGCCACCAATACATTGCCGGAGCAATACTGGCCGGATGCCCTGGCGATTCCAACGTTAATACCTAAATGGACCGGCGTTGCCCTGGCAGTGGTTTGTTTGGTTCAATTCTCCATCGGCCTATCGCTCGACAGTCTGTATGAGCGGCGCGGGTTATTTCGTTACCTGTTCTGGGCTATCTGGTATCCGGCGTTTTACTGGCTACTCAGTGCGGCCACTACGGTTGTTGCCGTACCCAAAGGTATCATTAAAATGGGCAAGACCCGGCATGCGGTGTGGGTCAGTCCGGGGCGAAAATTGCTTTATGCTCCCATGAGCGTTCGGGAAGCCCGCCATAAGTCCGAGCACCGCCGTTTCTTCTGGCGCATCGTGCCAAATACCAAGAAGTATGCAGAACTTATGGTCACCTTTATTTCCTGGAGTTTATGGGTGTACCTGATAACACCGTTAATCAGTTTGGGCATTTGGTTCGCAGGCGCTTATTTGTTCAAAAAGGAAATGATGTCCCCTGGTGGCATTGAAACGTTCGCCCATGCATTAAATTATGGCTCGGTTATCCTGGTCATGTGGTTACTAACAGCGGCATGGATTATCTGGAACAGCAAACGGTATGGCAACCGAAACCGCCGCAATGGCGAAGCGCCCGTGGTAACAACGGAACAGGTGTGTGAATCCACTAATCTTAGCCGGGAATCCGTGGAATATTTACGCAGCAGTAAGGAAACGTTCCTGCACTTTGACGATGATGACCACCCGATTATTGACCGCAATATAGAGGGGTTCGATCAGCGCAAAGCCGTGGCAAGCGTATAATGCAGGCGACATATTTTCACCTACGCTTTTGCATAAGCTTTCACGAAAGCGTGCAACAAAGTTGATGAAAATGACGGGGCAAGTGAGGGGGAGGCACCAGCCTCCCCTCAGTCATCGTTAACGCGGCAAAGCACTCACAACGAAGCAATCTATGCCAAAACTACATTCAACCTAGATTCCACAGTCAAGGCATCACATTATTTCCAAAAATGAGGCGTCCGAAAATAAGATATCCATCCCTGGATAAGCGCTCAAGCAATCCTTTACTTAGGAGTGGGCACGCAATAACTTCCCAATTTAGCATCTCCTCTTCAGCCTGTCTTTGCCCGTTCTTCAATCACAAAAGCTCAAAATAGAACAACTATTCCTCCGCTTTTGTTCAATCAGAACGAACAAATACAGACTAAATATGAGCGCCAAATGGGGAAGTTATCGCGTGCCCATTCCTTAGCCATAAATAACCCAATGGTATACCATCAAAATTGGCCAATTTCGGCGTTTCCTGAAAAATCAACCCGCATTTCATGGCTTTGATGCAATATTTCACACTAATTTTCATCAATTATTTCAAAATCCTCAGGAACATTCCTATACTAACCAATAAGCTTTACAATTGTGCGATAAAACATTACTTTAAAAAAACACTACTTTAACCGGTTATGCACTTATTACTTGAATTCAGGCAATACTGTTTTAAAAAAGCATGGCTTTAAAAAATAGGGTTTTAAATAGAAGGGCTTTATATTGCCCGCTTGGCACAGTATAAAGCCATCACCGATTGCAAACACGATCGATGCACTCACCCACGCGTCACCTACATCAACCCAAGTGGATTCACGATTGCCAAATAAACAACGAATACTGAACGTTTTGTTATTGTTAAGCACCCTCTATTTAGCAGGGTGCGCGGCAAACCCGGTTAAACAACATAGCGCCTGGTTTGCAAAAGACAAGGCCTTTCACTTTGCAACATCCACCGCGCTTTCGGCAGGACTGGCCGCCACTGCAAAACAACAAAATCAATCGGATTGCGATGCCGCCCTGATTGGCTTTTCAATCAGCCTTGCCATAGGGGCTGGCAAAGAATCTTATGATAAACGTGTCAAGAAAACCTTATATAGCTACCGTGACATGGTCTGGAATATGGCTGGCGCCGCAGTCGGAAGCCTGTTGGCAAGCGGCTGCCACTAACAATTGCTATACCCAAAGCGTTTGAAATTTAGGTATTTAGTGCGCGTCATATTTTTGTTCTGGCACCAACAGTAGGTTCTTTAAGAAAGGCGAAATGACGAGTAATAGCCGGACTATTGCGAGGAATTTCAACGCTGCCAGGAGAAAAATAGGGCAGCAATAAAGCCTAAATCTCAAACGCTTTGGGTATATATACGCCATGCTGCGTTGTTAGCGCCAATGCTGCCCCAACATATCCGGTGTTACCAACACCACACCCTTTTCACTCACATAAAACCGCGCCTTATCGTGCGCAAGATCTTCCCCGATAGCCATGCCGTCGGGTATTTCACAGCCACGATCGATCACGGCATTCTTAATCGTACAGTTACTTCCAATTCGCACCCCAGGCAAAATCACTGAATCACAAACGTTTGCATAACAACCCACCAGAACATTTGAAAACAACAACGAATGTCGCACATAAGCACCGGAAATAATGCACCCCCCAGACACCATGGAGTCCACCGCCATACCCCGGCGGCTTTCATCATCAAACACAAACTTGGCCGGTGGCAACTGCTCCTGGTAAGTCCAGATTGGCCAGTTTCCATCATAAAGATTCAGCTCAGGCGTGATGCCAATCAGCTCCAGATTCGCCTGCCAAAAAGCATCGACAGTGCCTACATCACGCCAATAGGCATCCGTGTTTTTCTGTGCATCACGAAAGGGATAACACATTACGTTGTGGTCTTGAATCAACAATGGGATGATGTCTTTGCCAAAATCGTGGCTACTCTGTTGATTAGCCGCATCAGCAATCAGTTTATCCTTCAGAAATTGCGCATTAAAGACATAGATACCCATTGATGCCAGGGCGGCATCTTGATTCGTTGGCATGGGCGTGGGGCAGTCCGGCTTTTCGTTAAATTCAAGGACTTCACCCGTATCGTTCACCGACATAACCCCAAACGAACTGGCCTCCGCCAAGGGTACTGGCAGGCAACCAACCGTAAGATCAGCGTTATGCTCCACGTGGTAGGCAATCATTGGCCCATAGTCCATTTTGTAAATGTGATCACCGGCCAGAATTAAAACATAGTCTGGCCGATGCGCGCTCATAATATCAATATTTTGATAGATGGCATCAGCGGTACCCGCATACCATGAGGTTTCCAGTCGTTGCTGCGCCGGTAAAATTTCGATGAACTCATCAAATTCGCCGCGCAAAAAATTCCAGCCCCGGTGCAAATGCTGTATGAGCGAGTGAGCTTTATATTGCGTCAATACACCAACGCGGCGAATACCGGAATTAATACAATTTGATAAGGGAAAGTCGATAATACGAAACTTACCCCCAAAAGGAACCGCCGGCTTTGATCGCCAGGTGGTTAGCGGCCCCAATCGAGAACCTCTGCCACCCGCCAATATCAACGCCAGCGTTTTTCTTGTTAACAAACTGACATAGCGTTCAGATTTATCGGTCATCGCTTTCAACTCATGTACACCCACCGTTAATAAGCATTACTCACTTCACTATCCACCATTCGTCGCCACACCTAGCAACCACTACGTCCAACCTTTGCCCGCTAACAACAATACAACCATTTTTGCCTCTCAATTAATTTGTCATTCCATTAAGGATAAATGGTTATCAAAAACGAAAGTGGTACGCTTAAAGTGTGTATCACAGACCCAAATGTGCCATTGATATGCATCAACAAATCAAGCGGTTGTTGCTTTTTCCGGATACACCCTGCTATAAAATGGCGCTGGAATGTTAAGTTACGTTTTCCTCCACTATTGGCCACCGGCATGCGCTTAAAAAAGGCAGGGATAATTTGTCAGCATGCACATCGGAAATGGGCATTTTTGACGACGCAGGAGGAACCTGCCGCTGAAATGGCGAATAATACCGATCAGTATTATTTGATTGCACTCGGCCGGATATAATAATATGCTACCTGTTGATTAGATTAACCCGTAGCCTCACAAGGAGGGAAAACCCATGAAAGTTGTTGTACCTGGTATTGTAAGCGCATTACTTGTTTTACTATTAACTGGCTGCTCCACAACAGCAAACACTGTTGACCTGGAAGCTAAAATCAGCACCGCACAACAAACTGCAGATGAAGCCAAAGCCATTGCCACGCGCGCAGAGCGCAAGGCCGATGAAGCCATAGCCACGGCTAATAATGCATTAAACACCTCGGAAAGCGCCAACACCAAAGCCGAGCGCGCATTAAACGCAGCCAATGAAGCAAAAAACATGGCGCAGGATTCTGCAAATCGTGCAGAACGCATGTTTGAACGCTCTATCAGTAAATAGCCATTCCCAGCCTCCAGCACGATACGCAGGCACCTATACGGAGAGGGATAAGCGGCATAGACAGTTGATGGTGCTTACAATACAGTTACCAACAACTGGGGTACGGATAGCAAAGAACAATGCGATTGGCATTGTCATGCGTCCACCTGCCGCCTCGGCATAGCGCCTGAGGCTGACTGCCTGCACTTCACGCACGCATTTTATCAGGATATACATCACACAAATGCCGGACTCTGCTGATCAAGCCGTTGTCCGGCATTCTTATCTTTAGCCTACCCTTTGCGAAGAATTTAATCTGGATATATACCCAAAGCGATTAAGATTTAGGTGTTATAGCACGCCCCTTTTTGTCCACAGCGTCGTTGCTTCTCCTTACATAGAATGGCTATGCTGCGTCGTCGCGTCTCGCTGTAAACAAAAATGATCGCACTCTAAACA
>Ga0316204_10004637_pt1 | contig 24257 bp, 27 predicted proteins | sample 6monrhotite_MG_2_FD_205661 | JGI IMG/M metagenome (GOLD analysis project Ga0316204, IMG submission 205661) | Microbial mat bacterial communities from mineral coupon in-situ incubated in ocean water Damariscotta River, Maine, United States -... | ecosystem: Environmental > Aquatic > Marine >... | reverse complement strand
TGCTAGAAGCCATTCGTCTCCTTGGGCTGGAAAAGAAAACACGCTTCTATCAAGCCTCAACATCTGAACTGTATGGTGAAGTACAAGAAATCCCGCAGACGGAAACCACTCCTTTTTATCCGCGTTCCCCTTACGCTGTAGCAAAGCTCTATGCTTATTGGATTACCGTGAATTATCGTGAGGCGTATGGGATCTATGCTTGTAATGGAATTTTATTTAATCACGAATCTCCTATTCGTGGCGAAACGTTTGTGACCCGAAAAATCACCCGTGCACTAGCTCGAATCAAACTTGGCCTACAAGAGTGTCTCTTTCTTGGCAACATGGATGCGAAGCGCGATTGGGGACATGCTAAGGATTATGTGGAAATGCAATGGTTGATGTTGCAGCAGGATAATCCAGAGGATTTTGTTATTGCAACAGGCGTGCAATATAGCGTGCGTGACTTCGTTAATGTTGCCGCGAAAGAATTAGATATCAGTATTGCGTGGAAAGGCGAGGGCGCTGATGAAAAGGGCTATGATGCTGATGGAAACTGCATCGTTGCTGTAGACCCACGCTATTTCCGGCCAACAGAGGTTGAGACATTGCTTGGTGATCCAAGTAAGGCAAAAGAAAAGCTAGGCTGGGTTCCCAAGATATCATTTCAAGAGTTGGTTGCAGAAATGGCCTCTGAAGATCTTAAAGCTGCTGAACGTGATGAATTGGTCAAAAAACATGGTTATAAAACTATGGACTACCATGAATGAGTGGCCTAAATAGCAAAATTTTTGTTGCCGGTCATCGAGGGATGGTCGGGTCGGCAATAGTTCGTGCGTTGCGCACAAAGGGTTATAGTAATATTGTAGTTAGGACTCATAATGAACTTGATCTTACTGACCAACATTCAGTCCGTTCTTTCTTTGAGTTAGAACGACCAGAACAGGTCTATCTTGCCTCTGCTAAAGTCGGAGGCATCCACGCAAACAATGTTTACCCTGCTGAGTTCATATATAAGAACCTTATGATTGAGTCCAATGTGATTCATGAGGCTTGGCAAGTGGGCGTGAAAAAGCTTCTTTTTCTAGGTTCTAGTTGTATTTATCCTAAGCTGGCTTCACAGCCAATGGCGGAGTCATCATTACTTTCTGGGCTGCTAGAACCGACAAATGAACCTTATGCTATTGCGAAAATTGCAGGGATAAAGCTATGTGAGTCTTATAATCGTCAATATGGCACTGATTTTCGAAGTGTGATGCCTACTAATCTTTATGGTCCAGGTGATAATTATCATGAAAAAAATAGTCATGTGATTCCTGCTTTAATACGCCGTTTCCATGAGGCAAAGCAGCAAAATGCTGCTAAGGTCATTATTTGGGGGACTGGTACGCCGAGAAGAGAGTTTTTATATGTGGATGACTTGGCCGAGGCTTCTCTTCATATACTTGCATTAAATAAAGCAGTATATGACTGTAATACTAAGCCGGGACTTTCTCATGTTAATGTGGGTACTGGTGTCGATGTTACGATTCGTGAATTAGCCGAAACAGTATCTGATGTCGTAGGTTTTTGTGGTGAGATGATTTTTGATGATGCTAAACCAGATGGCTCACCTCAAAAATTACTTGATGTTTCTTTAGTGAAAAAATTAGGTTGGCATTCAAAAACTGAGCTGGGTAACGGCTTAGCTGCAGCTTATGATTGGTATTTACAGTCTAGCGATGTTAGGAAATAGGCTTCCCATTTCGGTGTTGAAGTGGGGAGGCATGAACTTTTTTTCTAAAATAAAGGGGATGTATGCAGCAACGGAATGTAAGAGTGCGTTAATCCTGTTTGCATGCATTCCTTGCGTAAAGATATTGGTTGTCAGTGCTTGTGAGGCTTGGTCGTTGGCTGAAAGTTTGCGCAAGTCTATCATATGATTAATATGGGCCAACTGTACTGCGCGGTTAATCAGGGTTTATCAGTTGAAGTGCTAGGCGTATTTGAGAAGGCTGATATAAAATCGAGCCAGTTATTTTGTCAGTGTCAGCAAGATAAGGCGACGAGCTTGTAATGAGTCTTATCCACTCCCTTAAATGGTCTTTTCTTGCTGAGTTGGTTAGCAAGGCTATCTCACCCGTAGTGTTCATTGTGCTGGCTAGGCTGCTTTCGCCCGAAGATTTTGGTGTGATGGCTGCAGCATTGATGGTGATCGCTTTTTCTCAGGTTTTCTGGGAGGCTGGTATGGGCGCGGCGTTGATTCAGCGACAGACTGATGTTAAAGAGGCCGCCAATGCCGCGTTCTGGATTAATATAGGGCTTGGGTGTATTATTGCGGCTGCCTTATATGTTGCTTCCGAATCGATCGCAAGTGTATTTTTTCAAGATCCACGAGTTGCGACGGTTTTGCAGGTTATGACCTTGCTGGTCATGCTTGGTGCTGTGTCGTCTGTTCACACCGCGTTGCTACAGAAGGAAATGAGTTTTAAAAAACTTTTTTGGATTCGCTTTGTCACGGTAAGCCTGCCTGGTATAGCTTCGATTCCATTGGCCTTGAACGGTATGGGTTATTGGGCCTTAGTGGTGGGCGCACTTGTGGGGCAAGTTGCTCAAGTCTTGATGCTTTGGTATCTCAGTCAATGGCGTCCGACGTGGGGCTTTAATGCAATGGTTGCGAAGGAAATGGCTCAGTTTGGTGCTTGGGTGGGAGCTTCGGGTCTGTTGGCTTGGTTTTACATGTGGGCAGATTCGCTTATTGTAGGTATGTATTTAGGGAGCCATGAGTTAGGGTTGTATCGAATGGGTAACCTATTTGCGATGATGATCTTCGCAGTTTTACTTGGCTCGATTGCTCCGGTACTGTACAGCCATCTTTCTCGCATGGGTCAGAATCGCCAGCGGTTGCGTAATGCGATCGAAAGAGTTATTAAACTGATAATAATGGTGTCGATTCCGACGGGCCTTATTATTTACTCGCTATCTGATCAGATTGGCGCTGTTTTGTTTGGTGAGAAATGGGAGGGGGTTGGTTTTGTTCTAGGTGTAATGGCGTTAGTGCATGGGTTTGCCTGGATTGTTGGGATGAACGGTAACGTGTACCGTGCAATGGGAAAGCCATCGTACGAAACTATGGTTATGGCTGGGTCTCTGGTTGTTTATTTAGGTGTTTATATATATGCAATTAATCTAAGTTTTGAAAGTTTTGTTTGGGCTCGTTTTGTGTTGGTGTTTGGTGCTCTGGCTTTACACTTCTATGTGCTTAACAAGGTGATTTCAGTTGCGATATTGCCAATTATACGTTACCTGATTTTTATATCTGTAAGTGTTTATTTTATCATAAGTGGTACGCGGTGGTTTTTGGAAAGTTATGTAGATGATTCGTTGAATTCTTTAATTGTTGGTGGGGTGCTTAATATATTTTTGGTAGGTGCTTTTATTTACTTTATTGAGCGTAAGCGCTTGATACCTGAAATAACTAACCTTATTAAACGGCGTGGATTGTGATTGTTTTAACAAAAAAAAGTGTTAAGAGATTTGGTGTTGCATGAAAAATAAAATAGTGGATTGTCAGGAAGAGGAATATTGGTTCCCGTATCACTATGTATCCAAAATGCCGGAGTTAGGTTTTCGTCAGCATTTCTTAGATAGTTGGGGTATAAATTATATATCCACGATCGAGTTTATGCTTTCTAGGTTGGGAAATGTCGAGTCTGAGTCAATCATCGATATAGGATGTGGTGATGGCCGGTTGACTAGAGAGATTGCTCTGAGTATAAATCCAACAACGCTGGTAGGTGTTGACTATTCGAGTCGCGCAATTAAATTAGCCCAGGCAATGAATCAAGACTTAGAGAGGGCATCTTTTCACGCTACTGACATTACTAGTGCTCACGAACTTGGCAGTTTTGACGCGGCTGTTTTAATGGAAGTTTTTGAGCACATTCCGCTTGATATGGCAAATGAGTTTATGGTGGGAGTAAGGGCGCTTATTAAACCGGGGGGGCGATTGTTATTAACAGTGCCGCATAATAATAAGCCTGTGGAGTATAAGCATTTCCAGCATTTCTCTGTTAAAAGTTTATTGAAATACATAGAAGTAGACTTTGATATTGTTGATGTTGTTCCTTTTGAAAGGCGAGGGTTAAGTAGAGTTTTCTTGGGCTCGCTGTTAAGTAATCGACTTTTTGTTTTAAATAATAGCCGACTATCGAATTATATATACTCACTGCATAAGGAGCATTTATTTTTTTGTAAGAACGAGCGCGAGTGTCAACGAATTTATGTTGAGGCGGTTGCAAAGTAGAATATGTTGTGTGTAATTATTCCCACTCGTAACCGCGCAAACCTGCTTGCAGCAGCTCTGGATTCACTGACTCGCCAAACCCTTGATCAATCGGAGTTTGAGGTGTGGGTTGTTGATAACGGCTCTACTGACCATACGGCGCAGATTGTCGATCAATATCGAGCTAAACTGCGAAATATTCGTAGTATATATGCTCCTGAGCCTGGCTTGCACATCGGGCGTCATGCAGGCATGAAGGCCGCGCAGGGTGATATATTGGTTTTTGCTGACGATGATATCGAAGCGCTACCAACTTGGCTTGCATCGATTAAAGAGGCTTTTAGTGATGAGACGGTGGCCATGGTTGGGGGGAATAACCTCCCCATGTTTCTGGAGCCACCACCGCGCTGGCTACTTAAAATGTGGCGAGGTAAGCGTCGGCAGGGTATGAAATTGTTGCCCGCGTTGAGCATCATCGAGCTTGCATGTAATCAGAAGGAGATATCTCCGCACTTAATTTGGGGCTGTAATTTTTCTATCCGTAAGGCTGTGTTGCAGGATGCGGGAGGTTTTCATCCAGATGGCATGCCTCGGGAGCTGATTCGCTTTCGTGGTGATGGTGAAACTCACGTATCTGATTACGTGGGAAAATCAGGCATGAAGAGCGTATTTCATGTGGGTGCAACGGTTTACCATAAAGTCACTCCAGAGCGTATGACTGCTGAGTATTTCCATCAGAGAGGGTTTAATCAAGGTGTCTCTGATTCTTACACTGCGCTACGTAATCAAAAAAAATTAGATGCTCAAACTAGGCAAAACTTTTTTCGCCGCGCTGCAGGTTGGGGCTTACGTAAGCTTAGATTTATTATGAGCGACAGCGAGGTTAACTATATGCTTGCGCAAGCACAACTTGGTTACAGCGAAGGCTATGCGTATCATCAAGAGGTTTACTTGACAGATTTTGAGGTGCGAGAATGGGTGCATCAGGAAAAGTATTTTTGAAAAGGCAGGTCTTAACATGAATTTAATCGAAAAGGTTAGATACCACGGCATAGTGAAATCGATTCGCATTGGTGTGAATATTGCCTGGCGTCGTCTTCTTGCCTATCATCGTTGGCGTGTTCGACGCGCGCCGATTTATGTGGGCCCAACGCTGGAGGAACTGATTGCGATCGAGCGGGATTTGCGTGCAATGGATATTGTTGTTGAGGATTTCACTCCATCTTATGCTCGTTTCCAGGAGTTCCAGGCAGAAAACTGGTTTCATCCCTCTTATCATGGGGGGCGCGCAGGTGGTGTTTGGGATGAGAAGCTTCTAGAGCACTGGATCTCGAGTGATCTTCTTGGTTTGGCTGAATACGGAGCGGATGATATATATGTGGATGCTGCTGCTAGCGGGTCGCCTTGGGTCAAAGAATTACGGGAACGGCGTAATTTGAGTGCATTTGCAATTGACCTTGCCCACGTAGGTGATGAATATTCTGAATTGCCTTACTATCGAGTGGAAAATGCAACACAGAGCAGTTTTTCAGATGAATCTATTCGGGGCGTGTCTTTGCATTGTGCGTATGAGATGTTTGCGGGTGACGATGATATAAACTTAATCGATGAGCTGGCGCGTATCCTCAAACCAGGTGGAAAAGCAGTGATACTTCCCCTCTACATGCATACACACTATTGTGCATATACGACCCCGGAATATTTTGGCAAGGGTTACTCTGACCCTGCAGCAAAAGAGTATGTGCGTATGGATTGTTACGGAGTGCCGTCGTCTCGGAAGTACAATGCTGAAGTCTTAAAGCAACGGGTACTTGATCATATTTTGCGTGCAGGTTTGAAGTACCGTCTACGGGCGTTACGCAATCATGCTGAACTTGGTAGTAATATTTATTGCTATTTTATTTTGGAAATCGAAAAATGATTGAAAATATAATTCATGCTGGTTGTACTCTAGCGGTTTTGTTGCGAGCGGATTTCCGTAAAGAAGGTATTCAGTTTTTTACCCCGGATGATTTTTCACAGCAGTTAGGTTATATGAATCGCTCGCAAGGCTATGTTATTCAACCGCATGTTCATAACCCAGTTCCCCGAGAGGTGCAATTTACCAAGGAAGTGCTCCTCATTAAGTCTGGTAAGGTGCGTGTCGATTTCTACGACGATGATCAGAATTACCTAGAGAGCCGTGTTTTAAATCAAGGTGATGTCATTTTGCTGGCCTATGGTGGTCATGGCTTCGAAATGTTGGACGCGAGCGAGGTTATCGAAGTGAAACAGGGGCCGTATGCGGGTGAGGAAGATAAGACACGCTTTCAGCCTGTATCGAGTGATATGATTCGAATTGAAGAGTAAAAGTATGAGCGAACCCCAACCCCCTTTTATCCCCGTTAATGTTCCGTTACTGAATGGTAATGAAAAAAAATATCTGGATGAGTGTATAGATTCCGGTTGGATTTCATCAGAGGGGCCTTTTGTTAAGCAGTTTGAAGAACAGTTTGCTGATAGAGTTGGGCGGCAATATGGTGTGGCAGTATCTAATGGTACCGCAGCGCTGGATGCTGCGATTGAAGCGTTAGGTATTGGGGAGGGTGATGAGGTGATATTGCCTGCATTTACGATTATCTCCTGTATCGGACAAATTATTCGCTCCGGCGCTAAGCCAGTGTTGGTTGATAGTGATCCTGTTACTTGGAACATGGATGTTAACCAAATTGAGGCTAAAATTACCGTGCGTACCAAGGCGATCATGGTAGTGCATATTTATGGGTTACCTGTCGATATGAATCGGGTATTAGAGCTTGCTAAACGTTATAACTTAAAAATTATTGAAGATGCTGCGCAGATGCATGGACAGACTTATTACGGTAAGCCTTGTGGTAGCTTTGGGGATGTTAGTACATTTAGCTTTTATCCTAATAAACATATCACGACAGGTGAAGGTGGTATGGTAGTAACCGATAATGAGCAACTTTTTGATGATTGTAAAAGTCTTCGTAATCTCTGCTTCCAGTCCAGTAAACGTTTTGTTCATGAGAGACTGGGGTGGAATTTTAGAATGACTAATATGCAGGCCGCGCTTGGCTTGGCCCAACTGGAACAGCTAGATGATTTTATACAGCGTAAGCGTCGAATGGGGCTGCGTTATAGTGAACTGTTGTCAGATGTACCAGGTGTTCAGTTACCATTAGCACAGACTGCCTATGCTGATAATATCTACTGGGTTTTTGGGATTGTACTTGATGATGATAGAGGTGAAGCTACAAGCGATGTGATAGCCCGTTTAGGCTCTATGGGAATTGGTACTCGTCCATTTTTCTGCCCTATGCACATGCAGCCAGTGCTTCAACGAATGGGATTATTTGAAGGTGAAAATCACCCTGTTTCAGAACGATTATATCGCCAAGGGTTTTATATCCCTAGTGGTATGGCTTTGACTGATGAACAGATAGAGCGTGTTGCTAAAACCGTATGTGAGGTGTTGGGGTGACCGTGGTGTTTGATGCCTATGCGGCGTATTATGACTTGTTGTATCAAGATAAAGACTATAGTGCTGAGGCTCAGTTCGTTCACGATCTGTTAGCAAAGCATGGCGTACCAGCAAGAGGCGACTTGTTGGAACTGGGTAGTGGCACCGGTAGACATGCAGAGGATTTTGCCAGGCTGGGCTACAGTCTGCATGGTGTAGACATGAGCCCTACAATGGTGAAAACGGCTAATGCTAGAAAGCCAGCTGATCTATCAGAACAGATGGAGTTTGTCGTGGGTGATGTGCGCAATGTGCGTGTGAATAAACAATTCGATGCTGTCATCTCGCTGTTCCACGTAGCGAGTTATCAAACTACCAACATAGATCTTAGTGCAATGCTTGAAACAGCGGCTGTTCATTTAAAAGCAGGCGGTGTGTTCCTGTTTGATTGCTGGTATGGGCCTGCTGTGCTCACAGACAGGCCAGTAGTGAGGGTTAAGCGCATGCGTAATGACACAGTCGAAGTGTTGCGCATCGCTGAGCCAGTTATTCACCCAAATGATAATGTCGTCGATGTAAACTATTCCGTACAGGTCAAACAGTCTGGCTCAGATAAAATGTCTGAGCTACATGAAACGCACTGCATGCGTTACCTGTTTTCGCCTGAGGTCGAGTTGCTGTTGGGGTTGGTAGGATTACGATTGGTTGAACGTGTGGAATGGTTGACGGGTAAGTCGGCCGGGTTTGAAAGCTGGGCTACGACTTTTGTGGCTATCAAGGATTGATGGTTACTTCTATGCGCTCATTAACGTTGGCGGTATTTATTGAGCATGAGATATCAATTGGAGGGAATTTTCAGCAAGCGCTAAATAATGTTTTAGTTGTTAAAAACATTCCGATTGATATAGCTCATGTAATCTTCATAACAACCGTAGAAAAAAATGTAGAGGTATTTAGGTCGCATGGGGTCGAGGTTGTTTATTTGCCAGTATCGCGTTTAGCTCGAATTTGGTTGGCCATTCGTGGTCGGCTGATGTTGGGTCCTGTATGGAGATTTATACAGCGTATAGAGAAGGATAACTATTTGGAACGGGTTCTTAAGGGGTATAAAGTTGACCTTGTTTACTTTACATCGCAGAGTGGGCTATCAATATATCTGGAGCAGATCAATTATATATATACGCTATTTGACTTGTGCCACAGGGATTTCCCTGAGTTCCCTGAAGTTCGTTCTCGTGGCATATTCGAGAGAAGAGAAATATATTTTCAAAAAACATTAGCTAGGGCAATAGCTGTTTTTGTTGACTCCGAGCTAGGTAGGAAAAATGTTATTCGGCGCTATGCCCTGGATGAGTCCAGGGTGTATGTCATGCCCTTTTCTCCGGCGACTCATTCAAATATAGGTGATGATGAATATCTGGCCAAGTACATTGATGTCAGGTTGAAATATGATTTGGATATGGATTACGTATTTTATCCGGCCCAATTTTGGCCCCATAAAAATCATGTTTATTTGCTTGATGGGATTAAGGCGTTAGAGATAAAACACGGGATTGTAATTGGGGTGATCTTTGCGGGTAGTGATCAAGACAATATGCCTTACGTTAAACAAATGGCTAAAGAAAAGGGACTGTTTGATCGTATTCGTTTTGCTGGTTTTGTTCCAGGCCATGAAATGCCGTATCTTTATAGGCAGTCGATTGCCTTGGTTATGCCAACATATTTTGGGCCAACAAATTTGCCGCCACTGGAGGCCTTTAGGCTGAAGGTGCCTGTGTTATATTCAGATTTGCCAGGTTTGCGTGAACAAGTCGCTGATGCCTCACTGCTTATGGATTTGCAGGATCCGGGTAGTTTGGCAGATCATATTGTAAATCTAGTCAATGACGATGCTTTGCGGCAGTCTCTCGTAGAGAAAGGAGAGGCACGCTTGTCCGAGCTTTCTGGAGATAACCCAGAAGAAATCTTGATAACAGTTTTAAAGCGATTTCAAGCTTGTAAGTACTGCTGGGAGTGAACTAAAACTCACGGCGAAGTGTAGCGAGTTAAGCTAGAATTAAGAGTCGTGGATTAATGGCTCTGTTATTCACGGTGCATTTAGATTTCGTTAATTACCAAGAGTAGATGTGGAAAAAATTACATGATGTTAAACAAAATGATTAAGGGCCTTGTACATAAGGCTGGGTTCGAACTGCATCGGCTCAGTCCTGCAACAAACCCCGCATTTCAACTTCTCAAGGGCCTTGAGCACCTTGGCGTGAATTTGGTTTTTGATATTGGTGCGAATACTGGTCAGTTTTCCTCTGGGCTGCGCTCCGTTGGATATAAGGGACAGCTCATTAGTTTTGAGCCGCTGCCTGATGCATATCAGGCTTTAACGGCTGCTGCTGCACATGATCCACTTTGGCAAGTGCATCCGCAAAGCGCTCTTGGCGATGTAGATGGTGAAATCGAAATTAATATCTCAGGGAATTCAGTCTCCTCTTCGATATTACCAATGCTATCAGCGCATTCGATGGCTGCGGCGGGGTCGGCTTATGTGGATAAAATAAAGGTGCCGATTGCTCAACTGGATTTTGTGGCAGGTGAATATCTTAAGAGAGCCGAGAAATATTTTATCAAGATCGATACCCAGGGATTTGAGTGGGAGGTTCTGAATGGTGCGCGAGAAACGCTCGCGAATGCTCAAGGTGTTCTATGCGAGCTATCACTTGTCCCTCTGTACGAAGGACAGCGTCTGTGGGTAGATGTGATGGAGCGGCTGGAATCTGAGGGGTTTACTCTTTGGGCAATCCAGAAAGGCTTTACCGATCCGCGTAATGGACGAACCCTGCAGGTGGATGCGATCTTTTTTAGGCTCCCAGATTAAGCGGGGGAGTCATGATGGCTGAAATTGGAAGGCATGTTTTTTCTGTCGTTAGAGCGCTAAACGAAGCTTGGTGTTCCTTGCTGGGTACACAAGTCTGTCTGTCCGGTGAGGCCTAGTCAGGTACCGTTATCGAGTATTGTGTCTGAGGTGGGGCGGGTAAACTCCAGTAGACAAGGTCGCTGAAGCTACGCAGAGAATCTTGCAGGCCGTAGGGGTAACCGTGTCTATTTGTTAAAGGGTGAAACTGACTTGTGCAAGTGTTGCTATTTTAATGTGGATGCTGATTGTTTATGCTTGGATATTCCGTAGTGGAAGTTAAGTCTTTGATTGCCATTATTGTTAATAGTTCGAAGACTCTATTGCGTCCAAAGTGGATGTTTTGGAGTCAAGAATCTAATACTTTTAACTGAAGGCTAGCTTTAGCATGAGGGTTTGGTTGGTTTTTGTTTTTGGTTTTTTATCTATAAGTCCTTTAGTGGGACTTATTGGGTTACCTGTCCGAGGTGCTTTTTGGGTGGCTCTTTGTGTTTTACCGTTTTTAGTGTTTACTTTTCTTGGTGGTAAGCTGAAGATTCAACCGTTCTTCATTCTATTTGCTTGTGCAGCGTTAGTTCTCGGTAGTATTACTGCTATTTATTGGGGAGAGCCCAGGTTTGCATACTATTCCATTTTCTTTATATTGTCGGTTTACATGTTTTCTGTATTATCAAGTACAGAGGTCTCGCTTCTAGTTAGTATTGCATCACACTTCCTCTTGATACTTGTTGTAGGTGCATGGATTGGGTTTCTTCTTGCTCAAAGTGGTGTGCAGCCAAATTTTTCATTTCCAAGAACAATATTTAGTGGGCAGACAATTGATGTTTATTATACGACAATAACAAATTTTGTTAGGGGGGACTTTATAAGGCCTGCTGGGATCTATGATGAGCCAGGCTCTCTGTCGATGTATATTTGTGCAGTTGCGGCCGCCAGGCATTTGATGCGGAAAAATTCGCGGTATACTTGGGTCTTACTAAGTTTGGGTTTTATTACTTTCAGTCTTGCACATTTGATTTATGTTGTTGTGCATGCATTTTCTGAAAAGATAAAACTCAGGGGGGTAATGTTGGTAATGTTGGCTGCAATCGTTTCTCTTCCACTTCTGATCAGCAGCGGATTGTCAGATGCGTTTCAATCGCAGCTATCGTATCGGCTATCGTTCGATTCTGACGGGAATCTTAGGGGGGATAATCGTTCATTTCGATTTTATAATGCTGCGGAGTATATTGGGGCTGATTCGCGTGTATTCTTGTTTGGTTTAGATCCAGAGCTTGCGTATCCTGTTGGTGCTAGTTATCGAAATTACAATGCTATTGGGGAAAACCCTCTTTTTCCATTGGTGGCTACTGGCATTTTTGTCTCCTGGCCATACTATTTCTTTTTGGCCTTTTTATTTGTTTTTGCTTTAAATGGAAGGCGCCATTTGGTCTTATTTGGCATCGCTCTTTTGTTTCTTCAGAGGCCTTATGTCTTGAATTTGGGGCTTTCTACACTCGCAGTAATGGTGTGTACAGCAGCTATTATTGATTTTAAGTCAGGTTCCGGGCTTTTAAAGCAGCTTATAACGCCAAATTTATTTGTAAAGCGAGGGTTGGCTCAGAAAACTGATTGAGTTGTTAATGTATAACTTGCTGAATTATGATGTCATTTTAGCTTGGGGTATGCACTCTGTTGGATGATCAGATTGTCGGTTCTATCACTTTGTCTTGTTAATCATATGATGAATAAAGTTCTTTAACTAGCTGTTTTTCAATAGCAGTGTTAGGAATAATATAGATACAGAATTTGAGGCTACAGTGCTAAATTGCAGAGTATATTTTGGAAATATTTAGTATGCGGCACAACGGAATAAACAATGATAAATGAAAAAAAAAGAGCCTTAATTACTGACATTACAGGTCAAGACGGTTCTTATCTTGCCGAGTTTTTGCTTAAGAAAGGTTATGGGGTTCATGGCATCAAGCGCCGGGCCTTTTCTTTTAACACCGATAGAGTGGGTCATGCCTATCAGGGGCCTCATATGGAAGATCAGCACTATGGTGATCTGGGCGATACTTCTAATTTGGCACGGGAAGGCTGATGGAACACCTCGGAAGTTACTGGACGTGTCAAGAATGAGGGGACTTGGCTGGGAACCGGGTATTGGCTTGGAAGAGGGCTTGCGTGATGCCTTCGCGAGCTATCTTGAAACTGAGTGTCTATGAAAATCGTTGCCCTGACAACCTGTCATAATCGACGTGACCTGACGCTGTGCGCGCTAAAGTCATTGCACCAGCAAATATTACCGGCTGATTGTCGCCTTGAAGTCTGTTTGGTTGATGATGGTTGCACTGATGGCACCGGTGATATTGTGCGAGCGAACTACCCCAATGTGATAGTCCTGAAGGGCACAGGTAACCTTTTCTGGGCTGGCGGTATGCGCTTTGGTTGGGAGGGTTTTGTCAAACAGCAAGAGATGGATTATCTCTTAGTTTTCAATGATGATGTCGTGTTATATCCCAATGCTATTGAGATGATGTTATCATCTGCTGCTGCTGTGTCAGCCTCAGGATGTGATGAATATGCTATAGCAGGAGCATTTCAGGAGCCAGATACAGGTGAGACTTCCTATGGAGCCGTTGTGCGTAATAGCCTTTGGCATCCATTACGATTTGGTAAGGTGGCCCCAGCTAAAACAATTCAGGATTGTGACACTTTGAATATGAATTTGGCACTGATCAGTGACGGCTCACTAAAGCGAATAGGATTCCTTTCGAAAGAGTTTATCCACTCAAAAGCTGATTTTGACTATGGATTGCGTCTTAGAGCGGAAGGTGGTCGGGTGGTACTGGCGCCAGGCTTTATTGGGGGGTGTGCATCAAACTCAAATGAAAGAAGTGATGAACCTAGCGCACCTTTTAAGGAGCGCTGGCGTCGCCTGACTAGTAATAAAGAGCAGCCGCCGAGAGAGAGAGCTGTGCTCTATCGGCGGCATGCAGGTTTTCTATGGCCACTGTTTTGGTTGCTACCATATTTGAGTGTGTGTGTAAGGGGTGGTGTGAGGCAGTGGTTTTCTAAGGGTAAGTAAAATCTGCTAATCAATGCAGCTCTTTTGGCCTCGTTAAAGTTATAGGTATATGCGATATTCTGAAGTCGATATGTTTTGGCGGCGTTAAATATTTTGGTTGAACGCAGCAGATATAGGTAATTGCGTTGTATAATCAGTTGCTTGAGTGATGACGGAGGGAATGCATCACGATAGTAGATAATATCCGTTAAAGAAGCGCGTGAGAATTGTTAATGGTACATAAAGTTGAGTTTCTGCCTTCCTCTAGTGTTATTGATGTAGGTGAAGAGCAGGATTTATTGGGAGCCGCTCTTTCTGCAAATATCTCAGTACCTTATAGCTGTAAACGTGGAACATGCGGTGCTTGTAAGGCTTTGTTGCTTAAGGGGAATGTTTCTCATATTGAGGGCGTGAGTCACTTGGCTGAGAAAGAAATTCTGTTATGCCAAGCTAGGGCTCTGAGTGATTTGGTTATAGAAGTCGAAGAACTTACCGAGCTTCAAGATATCGAAGTCAGAACGCTTCCCTGTCGCATACACAAAATAGAGCGAGTAGCCTTTGATGTCATTATTCTTGAGCTCAGACTCCCACCAAAGGCGAAATTTCGATTTTTACCTGGACAATATATTGACTTATTGCACAAAGAAGGCGTTCGTCGTAGTTACTCGATAGCAAGGTTTGATGATGTAAGTAATCTCATCGAACTCCACATACGCAAAGTTGAGGGTGGTGTATTTACTCAGCACGTATTTGAAAAATTGAAAGAGAACGATCTTTTGCGCTTTGAAGGGCCTTTCGGTAGTTTCTTTGTGCAAGATAAATCAACTGCACCGTTGATATTTTTGGCTGGTGGCACTGGATTCGCCCCCATCCAAGCGATGGTTAAATCACAGCTAAAAAAGGGTGAGTCTCGGGATATGTATGTTTATTGGGGGGCCTCCCAGCAGGAGGGCTTCTATTCTCGTCAGCCAGAACGGTGGAGGGAGGAGTGCAGTAACGTCAATTACGTGCCGGTTCTCTCAGACTCTAGCTGGGGAGGTCGTACCGGTTACGTTCACCATGCAGTGTTGGAGGACTTCCCTGATCTTAGTCAGTACGAAATTTTTGCGTGTGGGTCGCCCGAGATGGTAAATTCCGCAAGAGAGGCATTCGTTAAGCAGGGTTTATCAGAAAGTGCGTTTTTTTCAGATATCTTTGTATGAGCTTGGCGTTACATATGAAGTGGAATTTCAATTGAATTGGTTGGGTATATGAAAGCAGTTATTCTTGCGGGTGGTTTAGGTACTCGTTTAAGTGAAGAAACATCATTGCGACCAAAGCCAATGGTTGAAATAGGTGGGAAACCAATTCTTTGGCATATCATGAAAATGTACTCCAGCCACGGTGTAAATGACTTTGTGATTTGCTGCGGCTACATGGGTTATGTCATAAAAGAGTACTTTGCCAATTATTTTCTTCATATGTCTGATGTGACTTTCAATATGCGAGATAATTGTATGGAAGTTCATGAGAAACGTGTAGAGCCATGGAATGTAACATTGGTTGACACTGGTGATCACTCTATGACGGGAGGACGGCTTAAGCGCGTAGCTCAATACGTGGAAGATGAGGAGTTATTCTTTTTTACTTATGGCGATGGGGTTGGAGATATCGATATCACGGCAACCTTGGATTTCCATAAAACTCACGGGAAGGCGGCAACGATGACAGCCACTTATCCCCCTGGCCGCTTCGGAGCAGTGGATATTAAACATGGACAAGTCGAGAGTTTTAGAGAAAAACCAAAGGGAGACGGAGCTGTAATTAATGGTGGTTTTTTTGTCCTGTCCCCCAAAGTACTGGAGTATATTAGTGATGATATGACAGTTTGGGAGCAGGAGCCGCTAATGGATCTTGCTGCTGATTGTGAACTCATGGCTTATGAGCACGAGGGTTTCTGGCAGCCGATGGACACTCTACGTGACAAGCACCTACTGGAAAAACTCTGGAACAGCGGCAACGCCCCCTGGAAGACTTGGAAGTAAGGATGTTGATAAACCTCGAGTTTTGGAAAGACAAACGTGTGTTTCTCACCGGACACACCGGGTTCAAGGGCAGCTGGCTATCTCTGTGGTTGCAATCGTTAGGTGCACAAGTAAAAGGTTTTGCTTTGGAGCCGGTGACTCAACCCGACCTGTTTTCCGTGGCGCAGGTGGCGGATGGAATGGAGTCAGAGTTTGGGGATATCAGGGACCTACATACCTTGTGCGCCAGCATGGCGGCTTTTAAACCAGATATTGTAATTCACATGGCCGCTCAACCATTGGTCCGACTCTCCTATCGTGAACCAGTTGAGACCTATGCTACGAATGTTATGGGCACCGTGCATGTGCTGGAATCAGTACGTCGGGTGGGCACTGTGCGTTGTATAGTCAATATCACGACAGACAAATGTTATGAAAACCGTGAATGGGAATGGGGCTATCGGGAAAATGAACCGATGGGCGGTTACGACCCTTACAGCAATAGTAAAGGCTGTGCTGAATTAGTAACCTCTGCATATCGTAGCTCGTTCTTCAGTGCTAAAGAGGGCACAGCTGTGGCATCGGCCCGCGCCGGCAATGTCATTGGTGGTGGCGACTGGGCTGAAGATAGATTGATCCCGGACATTTTACGCGCCTTTGAAAAAACTGTCCCAGTGGTTATCCGTAACCCACATTCAACTCGGCCGTGGCAACACGTGTTGGAGCCTCTGTCGGGTTATCTGAACCTGGCCGAGGCACTCTGGCATCAAGGGCAACGATTCGCCGAAGGCTGGAATTTTGGTCCCAACGATACAGATGTGCGCCCGGTTCAATGGATTATTGAACGCATGGTAGAGCGTTGGGGGGGGGCTTCTTGGCAACTGGATGGTTGTCAGAACCATCCCCACGAGGCTGGCTTTTTGAAGCTGGACTGCTCTAAAGCTCATGCCCGCCTGAACTGGTCGCAAAGGTGGGATTTGAATATCACTTTGTCACGGATTGTCGACTGGCACCGTGCATGGCTCTCCAATGCTGATATGCGCGTACACTGTTTGCAAGAAATTACTGATTACACTCACGCAATAAATAGGAATTCTGCATGACCGCTGAAGCACTTCGTCAGGAAATAGCTAAACTAGTGGAGAAGTATGCAGACGTCGCTCTGGCAGCTAAGCCGTTCATTCCCGGTGAAAGCGTCGTTCCCCCGTCAGGCAAGGTCATTGGGGCGCGTGAACTCCAACTTATGGTAGAGGCTTCTCTAGATGGCTGGTTGACCACGGGTCGTTTTAATAGCGCTTTTGAGCAAGGCCTAGGTGAGTATTTAAATGTGCCCCATGTGTTGACAACTAATTCTGGCTCCTCGGCAAACCTGCTTGCATTGTCGGCGCTAACTTCTCCAAAGCTGGGTGAACGCGCCCTCAAGCCTGGTGATGAGGTCATTACCGTTGCGGCGGGCTTTCCTACTACCGTAAACCCTTCAGTGCAATATGGCTTGGTGCCGGTATTTGTGGATGTTGATATACCGACCTATAACATCAATGCGTCACTGGTTGAAGACGCTATCACCGAACGCACTCGTGCGATAATGATAGCGCATACCCTCGGTAACCCTTTTAACCTGACTGAAATTCGCCGAATTGCTGATAAGCATAATTTGTGGTTAGTCGAAGACTGCTGCGATGCATTGGGATCTATCTATGATGGAAAGCTTGTCGGTACTTTCGGTGATATTGCCACGCTGAGTTTTTATCCTGCGCACCACATCACTATGGGCGAGGGGGGAGCAGTCTTGACCCGCTCCAACCAGCTCAAGACCATTGTTGAGTCCTTTCGAGACTGGGGGCGTGATTGTTATTGTGCGCCGGGCTGTGATAACACCTGTGGCAAACGCTTCGATCAACAACTGGGCAGCCTGCCGAATGGCTACGACCATAAGTATACCTACTCACACATTGGCTATAATCTAAAAATTACCGACATGCAAGCGGCCTGCGGTCTAGCGCAGTTGGAACGTGTTAATGAGTTCGTTGAGACTAGAAAAAGCAACTTTAAGCTGTTGAATGAGCGATTAGCTAGTCTGCAAGAAGTAATGATCCTTCCAGAAGCCACACTAAACTCTTCTCCGTCATGGTTTGGGTTTCCTCTTACTCTTAGGGACGAGGCTGGTGTGGAGCGCGTTGATCTGCTGAAGTTCCTAGATCAGAACAAGATAGGAACACGCTTGTTGTTCGCCGGTAATTTAACCCGACAGCCATATTTCCAAAATGTGAACCATCGTGTCGCTAGTGATTTGAGCAATACCGATAGAATTATGACGCATAGCTTTTGGCTAGGCGTTTATCCTGGCCTTTCTGTTAATCAGTTCGATTATGTTGGTGAGAAACTGGAAGAGTTCTTTGGTTTGAATTTTTAAAGTCACTCAATTATTTTTTGATTATGAAAGTTTTGATTACGGGGATAACCGGTTTTGTGGGGCGTAGGTTATCAAAAAAACTTGCTGATATTGGGTGGGTGGTCGCTGGACTGGTTCGGCCAAGTCGTAAAGATGAGATTGAACTTTTGTATGAGTATGATGGTACATACGCGTCTGTAGAAAAGGCGATTGAACTTTTTGAACCCCAAGCGATTATTCATTTAGCAACGACATACACTGATAATACTTCGAATTCGATTGATAGTTTGGCAAGCACGAATATTTCGTTGCCATTATTCCTACTTGAAGCTTCAAAAAACAGTTTGGTAAAGGTGGTTTTCGCCGGTAGCTATTGGCAATTTGGAAGCCAAGGAGAATCCTCACCACTGGATATCTATTCTGCATCAAAGGCAGCAACAGATAAAATCATAGATTATTATTCCCTTCGGGAAAATGTATCGGCTTCAGTCTTGTATTTTTATGGTACGTATGGAAGCAATGACGGCCGAGGGAAAGTTTTAGACTATATACTTCAATCTATAGCCAACGGGGAAAAACTTCGATTAAGTCCTGGTAATCAAAAACTGAATCTTGTGCATGTTGATGACATCGTTAGTGCTATTCAATTAGTTCTAACAAATGATGATTTGACTTCAGGTATGGCGCATAAGTTTGGTGTTTATAGTAGGAGCTCCTATAGCCTGAAAGAAATAATAGCAATTTGCCAAGAATGTTTTGTTCCTAAAGTGAATGTGGAATTTGGTGCTGTGCCGTATCGGGAAAGAGAACTAATGGAACCTCAGTATCCACATCCTACTGTGCCGGGTTGGAGTGAGAGCGTGATATTGAAAGATTTTATTAAGAATTTATTGGCAAAAAAAAACTAAGCCACTTTATGCGAAAAAAAATTTTAGTATCAGGGGTTGGCTTCTCAAAAGGAGGGGTTGGGCGCCTAATGGAAAAACTGGGGCCTGAAGCCAAGTCACGAGGTTATACGGTGCTGTCGAGGCGTATGGTATTGATATCTCAACTTATTGGACAAAAAAAGTATTTTCAACTTTTTTATGAGCTGATACTAAGACTGGCAAGTCTTATTGTTTTTAAGTTTAGAACTATTTTTGTGAAGGGGGATGTGGTGCTGATTCTGCATCCACAGAGCATCGGATATAAGACCTTTATAAGATTAATAAAGAATAATTCTGTATATTTTTATGTGATGGATAGCTCATTCTTCTGCATGATGTCATACAATTATGATGATGAAACAAGTTCTGAATGTTTGAGGTGTATAGGTAATCCCAGGAATTCAATGACAGGTTGCAAATCCTGGCCCGCCCTTGTAAGAAAAAAAGCCGTGATCAATTATCTAGATAGCCTTTCAAAATATTCTGGAAAAATCGTTTTTTTGGCGCAAACAGGATCTCAAAAGAAATTATTAAAGGAACATTTTGGTGCTGACATAGATTGTCGGGTTGTTGGGATGGAGCCAGGCGATCTATCAAAATCTGCCGTTCTAGATTTAGATGAAAAGACTGTAGAATCTAAAAAATATGATCTCGTTTATCATGGTTCTCTGCATCCGGCCAAAGGGCTTTTCTACTTTCTTCGGCTCTCATCTCTGCTGCCAAAACTAAAAATATTTATTCCAGTGCCAAAGAATGTAGCCACTTCACTGCTTGGTTGCACCACTAAACTTGAACATGTAGTTTTTGAAGAATGTACATGGGAGACCGGGTTGATGGAAGCTGTGCAAAAATCGAGATTGGTGGTTAATCCTAGCCTTTGGTCTGCACCTGTTGAGGGTGCATTCCTGAAGTCCCTTGCATACAATGGTAATGTTGCGGTAGTTGAGTCCCAATTTGGTTTTTCTCAGGAATTAGCTAATAAAGACCTGGTCCTAACGCTTTCGAATGATCCGGTTAATTCAGCAAGAATGATTGAGGATTTTTTAGAGCGCGATGTGAATAACCGTGAAAGGGCCATTAAATGGTTAAGGGACTTTTACGAAACAAACAAAACGCAGAATATTTTTGACTCTATTGACAGGTTTTGTAGGTGAATTGGCTTGTTGAGTTGATATGGTTAACTAGGGTAGTTTATGAGTAATTGGCCTAAAAGATTTGATGCGCATGTGGTTGTGTTTGGATATAAACGATCTCAGCATCTTCAAATGACCCTTGAGCGGTTAGCAGAAGCTGAGGGTGCAAGTGAGACGTCGGTCACTATATTTATTGATGGCCCAAAGGATGATGTTGATGACAAGGGGTTAGTTCAAGAGACTCATAGAGTTGCTGAGCGTAATGATTATGGATTTGCAAGCAAGGAAGTGATTTTCGCTAAATGCAACCGGGGGTTAGCAAAATCAATTATTAGCGGCGTATCGACAGCGCTAAAATCTAATGAGAAAGTTATTGTATTAGAGGATGATATCCTCGTTGGGCGCGGTTTTTTACGTTTCATGAATGATGCGCTTCATCGATATAAGGGATCGAATGAAGTGCTTTCTATCAGTGGGTATGTGGCCCCAGAAATTGGTGTCGAAATTCAGAACTCATTTGGCAAAGTGAGCGCGGGGTTTTCCCCAAGAACTAGTTCTTGGGGCTGGGCGACATGGCGAAGGACTTGGCAAGATGCAAAATGGGCTGCAATAAAGAATCCCACTGACATAAGCAATACGGTATGGCCTCTTGATGTGTGTGGTAATGATATGCAGCATATGCTCGCGCTCCAAAATGAGAAGCTTATTGATTCCTGGGCCGTGTTATGGGCCGCACACCATTTCATTAAGGGGGGGGTGTGCTTATATCCAAGCATGAGTTTCGTTGAAAATATTGGTCTGGATGGATCGGGTACGAATTGTCGTTCCACTCAACGTTTTGCTACAGGTTCGGAAGGTTTTGATGTTGATGCTGACATAAAATGGCCAACGGACTTCTCAGTAGCCCCATCAGTTCTAAGTGCTTTTCGCTATGTTTATAATCGCCCGGCTGGCTCATACGTAAAATGGCCTGTAGTACGATTGTTAAAACGACTCGGAATAAAATGAGGGTAGCCGCTAGCTATTTTGGATATGCGTGAGAAGATTGCATACTTTATATCGATGTGACCGCAGGATAAATATACGCTTTTGAAAGTTTCGATAATTACAGTTTGTTATAATAGCGAAGCTACTTTACGTGACACCATTGAGTCCGTGCTTGGGCAGAACTATCCTAATATCGAGTATATAGTCATTGACGGTGCGTCTAGTGATGCAACAATGGATATTGTTAGGGAGTATGGCCATAGCATCAATGTGGTGGTCTCTGAGCCTGATAAGGGAATCTATGATGCCATGAATAAGGGTATTCAATTGGCGACAGGTGATGTGGTTGGTTTATTAAACTCTGATGACTTCTATGTGGATGATTCATCGGTTAAGCGTTTGATAGCGTGTATGGACGATGCCGGGTCAGATACGGTTTTTTCCGACCTGGCTATTGTCGATGGAAAAGATACAGAGCGTACTATCCGTTATTATAGTTCCGGTACTTTCCATCCGGGTCGTTTGTGTTATGGCTGGATGCCTGCTCACCCTACTTTTTTTGTAAAGCGTAAACTCTATGAGGCTCATGGTGGGTTTTCATTGGATTATCGTATTGCTTCAGACTTTGAGATGGTCGCGCGATTGCTTCACACAGCTAAGGCTAGTTATTCATATCTGCCTAGGGTGGTTGTCAAAATGCGAGCCGGGGGAGCCAGTACCAGTGGGTTAAAAAGTAGCTGGATTTTGAATCGGGAAATTGTAAGGGCTTGTCGCGCCAACGGTATTAAAACGAGCCTTCCTCGTGTGCTGTTAAAAATCCCGGCTAAGCTGATGGAGTACATTAGAAAATAAACATGAAACTAGTGACTGGTGCTAATGGGTTTGTTGGCTCTGCTGTGGTAGCCGCGCTTAAAAGAAAGCAGCTGGCTGTTCGCGGGGCGGTTCGTTCTTCGTCAATTGAGGGAGACGTTACTATTGGCGATATTGGACCAGATACTAATTGGCTGCCAGCCTTGGAGGGCATTGATACTGTCATTCATGCTGCGGCCCGTGTGCACGTAATGGCCGATACGGAGAGCGACCCGTTAGTGGCTTTTCGACGTGTCAATGTTGAGGGCACTCGTCGACTGGCGGAGCAGGCTGCACAGGCTGGTGTCGCCAGGTTGATATTTATTAGTTCGATAAAGGTCAATGGGGAGGTAACTGGTGCGAGTAAAGATGAGTGCCCTTTCTCCTCGCTATCCCCCGCTTCTCCAGTTGATGCCTATGGGCAATCGAAATGGGAGGCGGAGCAGGTACTTCATGAGGTGGCCGCACGTACAGGTTTAGAGGTGGTTATTATCCGGCCTGTGTTGGTCTATGGGCCGGGAGTCAAGGCGAACTTTCAAACTATGATGCGTTGGCTGGTGAAGGGAGTCCCGCTGCCATTTGGCGCTATTCATAATAAACGTAGCCTGGTGGCGCTGGATAATTTGGTGGATCTAATTGTGACCTGCATCGATCATCCCGCAGCGGCAAATCAGACGTTTTTGGTGAGCGATGATAAGGACCTGTCTACAACGGAGCTATTGCGACGAATGGCCGACTCTCTGGATAAGCGAGTGTGCTTGCTGCCGGTGCCGGCTGTTTTATTAAAAGCGGGGGCGGCATTGTTGGGGCGGCGTGATGTTGCTCTGCGCCTACTTGGGTCGTTACAGGTGGATATTAGTCAAACTAAGGCAAGCCTGGGGTGGACACCTCCACTTAGTGTTGATGATGCGCTGAAAAAAACTGCTGAAGACTTTCTATTGTAAGTAGTGGATTAATACACGTGACTTATGGTTTTGGTTATATCTGCATGAAGAGGTGAAAACCAAAGTAAATTCATGCAATTGGCGATGGAGATGAGTATAATTCGCTGATGATCAGTGTGTTAATCATCGTTTTATTTTTGTTGTCCATGTGCCTGACGCGCATATTCATCAGTCCGAGCTCGCCACTGCGGGTGATGGACCACCCCAATGAGCGTTCTCTCCATTCTATTCCTGTTCCTCGGGCGGGTGGTGTGGCGATTTTGGCGGCCTTTTTCATTGGCACTCTGTTACTGATACCTTTGCAAGGCACAACCCTTAGTCTGTTCTTGATTTTATCCGCACTGTTAATTGCGTTAGTTTCGTTTCTTGATGATTGTTATTCATTGAGTGCTGGGCTTCGCTTTATTATTCACTTTGTTGCCGCTTTTTTACTGGTCTGGAATGGTTTTACGCTTAAATCGCTGGAATTACCAGGCTGGTCATGGCACTGGCCTGGTTTTGTTGCGATGTTTTTATCGTGTTGTTTTATCGTCTGGTTGATAAATCTATATAATTTTATGGACGGCATGGATGGCTTTGCCGCTGGTATGGCGATTATTGGCTTTTCCTGTTTTGCTTTCCTGGGGTGGCAGGCGGAAGATCAGCTGTTTATGAGTGCCAACCTCATTGTTGTGGCTGGCGTAGCTGGCTTTCTCTTGTTCAATTTCCCGCCTGCAAAAATATTTATGGGGGATAGTGGTGCATCTACGTTAGGTTTTCTTGTGGCGGCTTATTCATTATGGGCAAGTGTTGAAGAAATTTTCCCCATATGGGTTGCTTTGATGGTGTTTTCACCTTTTATTGTGGATGCAACCGTTACGCTGCTTCGAAGAGCGTTAGCGGGAGAGCGGGTATGGGAAGCGCATAAAAGCCATTTCTACCAACGGCTAGTCCAGCTGGGGTGGGGGCATAAAAAAACAGTGTTGCACGGCTATTTGCTGATGGTATTGTGTGGTGTCTCGGCATTTTTCTCATTGCAAATGAGTGTTTTCCTTCAGTGGCTTACCATTGCAATCTGGGCGCTGATTTACGTTGCAATCATGATTCGAGTCACAAGACTGGAACGTCAGCGCGTGATTAAAACATAATGTGCTCTATCTCGAATGGGTTTTGCAGAATAGTATTTTTATGGTGAATAGTTAATGAAGCATCAGAGTCGAAAATTAGCGGTTATTAGCCATGACTTAATGATGGTCGTTATTGCGTGGGGATTAGCTTTTCTTACGCGTTATAATTTTGCTATGACCGATGCCTCATGGGCTATGGCTTGGCAAACGTTGATAATTGTGGTGGCAGCTCAGGCCATTATTTTTGGTGCTACTGG
>Ga0316204_10004636_pt1 | contig 24260 bp, 20 predicted proteins | sample 6monrhotite_MG_2_FD_205661 | JGI IMG/M metagenome (GOLD analysis project Ga0316204, IMG submission 205661) | Microbial mat bacterial communities from mineral coupon in-situ incubated in ocean water Damariscotta River, Maine, United States -... | ecosystem: Environmental > Aquatic > Marine >... | reverse complement strand
TGTTTCAACCATATAGGAATATTGTTCCGGGCATTGATGTAAGTCTATATTTTAATTTGTAGATGCAACAGGTTATGTTTAATTTGATGCTGGTACAATGTTTGCTACTCCAAATACCGATGAAACCCCCAAGGGTGATTAAAAGCACGTATGAATGTTTTACTAACCAGTAGTTCAGCAAAGATCCAGTTGATGGAGGCTTTCAAGGATGCGCTTCGGCCGCGCGGCGGGCAGTTGATTGCGGCTGATAATGACCCAACCTGTTGTTCGGTACATTTTGCTGACGCGTTTGAACAAATTCCCCGCGATGATGCGCCAAATTATGAAGAGCGTCTGCTGGCGGTATGCAAGGCGCATAAAATAGACCTTCTGATCCCCACCCGTGACGGAGAACTGGTGCGCATTGCAAAAATGCGAGACCAATTGGCCGATATAGGCACATTAATCACACTTGGTGATGCGGGTGCGCTTGCGGCCTGTATGGATAAAGGGTCGCTACACCAATTTTGTCGGGAAAACGGATTCCCAGTACTGGATGTTTCTGATGTATCCGACACATCTGCTTTTCCGGTTTTTATCAGGCACCGTAACAGTTCGCTTACGGGCGGCGGAATTCTGGTGGAAGATCGTGGTTCGTTTGAAGAGCTTGCGCTTAAAATGGATGATTATCTGGTGCAGTCTTTTGTTGAATACCGTGAGTTTAGCTGTGACGTTTTATCAAACCTGGAAGGCGAGCCGCTGCAGGCAGTGGTTAGGGAACGTCTTCGGTTGGTGAACGGTGAAAGCTGGCGCTCACAGATTGTGAAAATGCCGGTTCTGGAAAAACTTGCGCTAGACCTCGCCGCAGCTCTTAAGCTGTGCGGGCATAATCTTATCCAGATGTTCTGGAGCGAAGAGGACGGCGCCCATATTATTGAAGTGAACGCGCGCTTTGGCGGCGGTACCAATCTTAGCTTGAAGGGCGGTTTGGCGTCACCCGAACGCCTGATGCAAATGATTGAAGGCAGACTGGATGAAGCTTATGCTTCGCGTGATATTGAATATGGGCTTATGTCGCTACGCTATTCCCGTGACGTGTTGGTGAAGCCATCTTAAATGGGGCGCGCTATGGCTAAGGAAAACTCTGAAAAATTACTGTGTGTTGTCGTTATTCAGGCAAGGCGGGGGTCTAGCCGGTTGCCGGATAAAATCCTGAAACCTTTGGCTGGCACGCCGGTTTTGGCACGCGTGATTGATCGTTGTAGCAAAATAACCGGTGTTGACCGTGTTATCTGCGCAATCCCGGAGGATGATTATAATGACCCGGTGGCAGGTTTAGCGCTGGCATCAGGCGCATCTGTTAGTCGCGGCAGCGAACAGGATGTTTTGGCGCGCTATATGGGCGCTGTCGAAGATATTGATTGCCAGTATGTTATGCGCGTTACGTCAGATTGCCCGCTGCTTGACCCAGCCGTGTGCGCCAAGCTACTAACAGATGTGATTGAAAACCGCGTTGAGTACGGTGCTACTGCATTGTGGCCACACGGATTGGACTGTGAAGTTTTCACGCGGGACTTGTTAGTGCAGGCATATAATGAAGCCACACACCCGGGCGACCGCGAGCATGTAACACTGTGGATGAAGCGTCGCTGTTTAGGGCGTGATTTTATATTAAGACCAGATAAAAATTATATGGAAGAATACCGCTGGGTTCTTGATTATCCGGAAGATCTGAACTTTCTGGAAGTTTTGGTGCCTTTGCTGCCCAAGTATCCCGCGCAAACAGGCTGGCAAGAGGTTATGGCTATTGTGGATGCACACCCCGGCCTTAAAGCGCTGAATAGTAGTAAAATTGAAGAATGGGCGCAAAAAAATCGCAAGATATACGCTGAAGCTGCAGAGGCTGAGTAGCAGCTGATTATGTCTGCTAAACCTATGTTCCAAAACCAGCCCGTTGCATGGTACGAATGGATGCTTGTGAGGGGTGAATTCCGTATTATGTTTTCGTTGGCCTGTTAAGATAGTCTTCAAATTTAAGGAGACTACAATGCGTCTGATCAAACTTTCATTAGTAACGGCTGTTATTGGTATGTCTGTGTCTGCTGCTTTTAGCGGGGAAGTAGCGGCTCAGGAACGCCCCATACTTTATCAACCAAACCCCGATAGTCCCATTGAAACGCGTAATCCAAAGGCCCCGCCGGAAACGGCTGAGTTTGACTTTGTTATTGGTGACTGGGATGCGGTGATCACTTGGGCACCGCCGGGCGGCAAGCCGTTAACCTATTCTGCTAAATGGCATAACCACTGGATTGTTGACGGGTTTGTTGTGATGCAGGAATGGCGCGGGCCTTTTCTTACTGGTACCGAAATTCGTTCCTGGGATAGGCGACAGAAAAAATGGACCGGGCGCAATGTTTATGTGAATGGCGTCTGGCACGAAACCACAGCCAAATTTGAAGACGACAAGATGGTTGTGATTATTGAAGATGCCGAAGATAAAAACGGTCCATTCAAAAACCGTGAAACCTACGATGAGATCACAGAGAACAGTTTTAAAATGCACAGCGACAGGTCATACGACGGCGGTAAAACATGGGAAAAAGGGCGGTATTCCATGGTGGTCACACGAGCTAAAAAATAAGGTAAACAGCTCCTTACGGGGTGCGGGGGTTGATAAATTCAATCGCTACCGAAGCGGTGCCATCATCCTTTAAGGTGACTACATAGAGATGGTCATACTGGTGGTCTTCCAGTAGCGGATAATCGGTGCCCGCAAGGAAATTTACCAATACCGGTGTGGTATTGCTGTGGCCAACAACAAGGGCAGGTAGGGTGGTTTGCTTTAGCTGTGCAGCAAAGGCCTCAAGCGCGCGTGGATCATAGGAAACAATGTCGAGCCCGGCCATTTTAGCGGTCGGTGCGGCGGTTTCCTGTGTGCGTTTGTAATCAGTAGAATAGATTATTTTCAGGCCTGAGGACGCCAGCTTTTCAGCAGTAGCTAGCGCGCGTTTATGGCCCGGTTTTGTTAGGGATGGGTCGCGGGTGCCATCGCTTTGTTTTTCGGCGTGGCGCACCAGATAAATGACAGAATCCGAAAATGCTGCGGTAGTTGCAAAGGCGCTGATAAGCACAGCAGCAACGACTTTTTTCAGGCTTTTCATCTTGTTCCCTTCCCTGTTTCTAGTGGATAGTTTAGGCAATCAGGTGTTTTTCTGCAAGTTTTATAATGGTTTAGAGGATTTTCAGAAAGGAAGCGGCGCTTCAAAGGTCATGGTCTTTTCAAGGGCAGGATGAAACAACGTTAGCATTTTTGCATGTAACTGTAGACGTCTGGCAGCCTTTTGGGAAAGTTCGCTACCGTAAAGATTGTCCCCTAAAATCGGATGGCCGATACTAAGGGCATGAACGCGGAGCTGGTGTGAACGCCCAGAAATTGGCGTGAATTCTACACGGGTAACAGCAGTTTTTTCAGCAACAGACACCTCTCGTTCCAATACTTTGTAATGGGTAAGGGCAGCTTTGCCATTTGCATGGTCAACCATTTGTTTTGGCCTGTTTGGCCAATCACAAATCAGAGGAAAATCTATGGATCCCGTATCATTTTTTAAGTGCCCAAACAGGCGTGCTATATAGGTTTTTTGGGTTTTGCGGCGTTCAAATTGTTTGCTGATTAGCGCATGGGTTTTCTTGTCCCGGGCCAGCGCAATCACGCCGGAAGTTTCCATGTCAAGCCGGTGAATTATCAGCGCGTCGCTGTAGGCTTCAACTGCCCGGCTCTCCAGACAGTCCCGGTGATCAAGGCTTTTGCCCGGCACTGACAGGAGCCCGCTTTGCTTGTTCAGAACCAGTAAATGGTCGTCAACATAGAGCACATCAAGATAAGGGTCTGTTGGCGGATGATAATGTTTTAAGACATGCATTATGGGCTCGGACAACGTTGCAAAAAACCAAAGCCACGTTTGCGGCGAGGGACCCGGAGGTGTGTCACATGTGTGACATGAAAAGCAACAAATTTCATTTGGTTGGGAGGTCTAAATGGATGAAAATCAGCAGATTTTAGCCGTTTTAAATGAATGAGATTGCCTGATTTTGACTGGCCTCAAGTGTGACAGGTTGCCGTGATAGCACATTTGCCCTTTTTGATTACCAGCAAGGGTTACAGCCAAAATCTTGTCACGGTGCCCTGCGCCAAATGCGTCAGGTTGCGACAGTAGCGTGACAAATAACGGTTCACCTCGTCCTTTGCACACTTCATCCACAGTTTAGTCATTTCATCGAATTTGCGGTGCACTTTATCTCAAATCGCTGGGATATTTTGTCAGAATATTTATATTTATAGATGTAGCCGGCAAACAGAGAAACGGCACAAAACGACAGATACTACACAGAGACCAAACCTAAATAATAACAGCCTCAAAGAGGCGGAAAATGATAGCGAGGATCACCATGTTTATTGAAAAAAGCACACCAGCCACCCCACAAGCCAAATTTCACACAGTGGAACTGGCAGCAAGAAAAAGCTGGCGCCGCCAACGTCGGGTTTCCCGGCTCGCGGCAAGACTACATTAATGAAGACACAGCACCACCTCCTGTAGCGTTGATTGATTACCACACACAAAAGCCAGACCAATCCCCCTTGGTCTGGCTTTTGTGTGTGGTAATTGGTAGTGTGAATGTGAAATCTTAAGTCTTCCGGTGATAGGAAAGCTGCCATTTGATTGACTCTTCCCCTCCTAGCGGATAGGTACCCGCTTTGTTTCCTTGGTTTCTGCCATAATATTGGCTTTTGCCATAATAAAGTAAGATATATGACCAATTTTGCCGATCTGGGCCTTCGTGCCCCTATTCTTCGTGCTGTTGAAGAAGGTGGCTATAAGACGATGACGCCTATTCAGGCTCAGGCCATCCCCATTGTTTTGGGCGGCAAGGACCTTATCGGCGTGGCGCAGACCGGCACAGGCAAAACAGCGGCTTTCTCGCTGCCTATCATTCAGATGTTGTTGAAAGGTGAAGGCAAGCGCAAACCAAAAACCACGCGTTCGCTGATCCTCGCGCCTACCCGCGAGCTAGCTATTCAAATCGGTGAAAATATTCGTGAATATTCCAAATATCTGCATTTGCGTACAACGCTGGTTTTTGGCGGAGCATCTGAAAAGCCGCAGATCAAATCCATGCAGGCTGGTGTTGATATATTGATCGCAACACCCGGACGTTTGCTGGACCTAATGAACCAACGGCATATCCTGCTGGGTGCAGCTGAATTTCTGGTGCTGGATGAAGCTGACCGCATGCTGGATATGGGCTTTATCCGCGATATTACCAAAATTGTGGCGCAGCTGCCAAAAGACCGGCAAACTGTGCTTTTCTCTGCAACAATGCCAAAAAGCGTTGAAAAATTTGCCGGGGAAATTCTTCGTTCGCCGAAGCGCGTTGATGTAGCGCCCACTGCCACTACGGCAGAAAAGGTTGAGCAACATGTGCTGATGGTACCCAAGGAACGCAAACGCGATTTGTTGGCACATATGCTTAAAGACACAGCGATCGAGCGTGTGATTGTTTTCACCCGCACCAAGCACGGTGCCAACCGGGTGGCCAAACAGCTTGACCAGCTTGGTATAGCGGCCGGTGCAATTCACGGTAACAAATCCCAAAATGCGCGCCAGAAAGCACTGAAAGAATTCCGCGAAGGCGACATAAGGGTGCTGGTAGCAACTGATGTTGCCGCGCGCGGTATTGACGTGGACGGTGTAACCCACGTTATTAATTTTGAACTGCCGAACGAGCCGGAAAGCTATGTACACCGTATTGGGCGCACAGCGCGTGCCGGGGCTACAGGCATTAGCTATAGTTTCTGTGACCACGAAGAACGCACATATTTACGGGACATTGAAAAAATTATCCGCCAGCGCGTTGAAGTGCTGGAAGACCATCCGTACCACCGTGAAGGTATTGAAATTCGCTACGATGACGACGGCAAGGAAATTACGGGTGCGCCGCCACGAAAAAGCGCGCCGCGCCGCCGAAGCAATAGCGGCAAACACAAGCCAAATCGTCGGGTGAATCAACCCAAGGCGCATAGCGCAAAGCCGGGTGGTGGTAGCCAGCGCAAAGGCCGCCCCGGCGGAAGAAAACGCACACGACCTTCGCAGGGGTGATTTTGTGGAGGAAAGTGCTAGTTGCAGTATTATTCCACCAGGAAGTTGCGTCAGCGTTAATTTATCAATAGATAAAAATTTGATGAAACGTATTACCTGATAACCACCATAGGTGTTGCCTTGCCATTCTTCATTGCAGTTTTTCTGGCAGGAAGGCACAAGTTTTACGGGGCATTTGAACGGTTAAAGGAAAATATGATCAATGTTAGCTGGAATAGGTGAATCTTTAAAAATACGCACTGTATTGTCCCAGTAGTTTGAATCTATGCAAGTATCACACGGCGTGATCGCACGTTTTAGTGATGCTTTTCGAATGTCTTTATAAGGTTCACTAGACTTAATATCCAGAATACGATCCTTTGAAATATGACCAACCTGTAGTTCCATGTTTGTGTCAAGATGACAGGCGGATACTCTGCCGGACCAATCCACGGTGAGAAGGCCAAAATCCCAGTTATTGCACGGTCTCTTTTTGATCAAAGGATCATGCATTTTCCCCCCATAGGTGAGGATGTTTTTGAACAATATGACATCCTTGTCACTCAGGTGCTTTTGCCATGTGGCAATGAAATCATATATTTCATGACTGTTTCGACTACCAACCGTGTAGACATGCCGTGTTGAGGAATGATCTTTTAGGTTGTGCCAGTAAGCTATTTTTTCGCAGATAGTTTTAAAGCGTTTGCCTTTTTGAGCATTCCCTTGAAGATCAACACAGTAATTGCCAGGCCTTACAATTTCATATGTTTTTTCACACGCTGCATCCAAGCTAATCCTTAAGTCGTCCAATCCAATCTCTATAAATTTTTCAAAAATTTCGGCAGTTGCATACGACATGTTGGAATTCATCACTATTCGCATGCCTTTTGGTCGTTTCTTTAACAGCGACATACAATCCAGAAACTGCGGATGCATCATAGGTTCGCCGAAATAACTGAAATTGATCTCTTCGGCGCTGAAAAAAAGCTCTTCAACGATCTCGCCGTAGAGGTCAAAATCCATAAATCCACGGGGGCGATCAAAGGGAGAGTATAGAAAATCGGGGCTTTGCCAGATAGATTGCGGGCATGAAACGCAACGGTAGTTACAGTTGTTGGTCAGCTCCAATAGAACCTGAGGAAGCTTGGCTGCTGCAACCATTTATCTATCTCTGCCTTTCTGCATAAAGCGAAACACGGTTACCTTTATTATAGTTGTCCACTGTAGGGACATCACCGGTCATTTGTTCGTTTGCCGTAATATTCTCGACCTCAAAACCTTCCTCTTTCAATACATTGATGAGGTTAGCCAAGCTTGGATTGATTTTTTCCCGGGTCTGTACAATTGCATCAAAGCTACAACCTCCGGGTTCTTTGATGACCTTGGTCTCGTTGGATACTCGGCTGTCAACAACGATAACCTCTCTCGTCCGCCGCGCTAGTTTTCGTAGGGTCTCAATAGGATTCGGCAGATGATATAAAAGGCCTGCACACAGCGTGAAATCAAAATTACCTCGCGCATCTATTTTTGACCATGTTTCATTCTCATCAATATTAGCGTGAATAAACTCATAGTGACTGCCCTCTAGGAATTCATTGGTGCCCCAATATAACTGGCCCTGATGAACATGCTGCACCCTTCCTTCAATGCCCGTGAAGGACACGGCACCATTTTGTGCATAAATTGCGCTGAAAAACCCACAGTTGGATCCTGCATCCAGGATATTTTTGCCTCGAAAATCATATCTTCCCACCACACGGTCGATGAGCATACGTTCCATGAAGACTTTTCTGTCATCTAGAGCCTTTGCTGGCTCAAGTCCGTTAATGCCTGGCGTAACATTATGGTTGCCTAGTTCAAGATAATAATACCAAGGGTTTAAAGCTTCGGCTGCTTCCTGCAATGACATTAGTCGAACGATGCCGTGAAGCCTTGTTGCAATAATTGTATTACCAATGGATAAGACATCTTTGTATTCTTCGGTATATAAGGTGCGGGCATATAAGGAGCGTTCATGATCAGATAAGAACTTTTCCCAAGAATTTCTCTGGTGGGTGAAATGGTTGGTTTTTTGTAGGTCGATGGGTAAGTAAGAAGAAATTACCAAGTCCCAGTCCCTGCCACGGTTTTCAACAAAATAACGAGCCGCAAATTCATTTGACTGCTGACGACGGTTAGCGGTGACTTGTTGGGGCGAAGATGAGGTGCTCCCAAAAAAACAAACTTTGCTAATGCTGGGCAACTGACCTGCTTTAAGTTGCCTGAATGCATATTCTTCCACCGCACCTTCATCGTATTTAAAGTCGGCGCATAGAAAACCAATTCGTTTTATTTCTTCGGCTTTGACGGCAAAACACTCAAGACTGAAAATGCTGTTAAATTCGTATGGTAAAGCTGCTTCTTTTGAATGCCTCTCCTTGAGCACAGGGGCGCCGTTTTGCCCTATTAGGCCCATACACATTGTGCGAGGCGAACCCCAAAAGTGCTGAATTGTTGATGTAAAGGCTTCGGTTTGTAAAGCGGTTTCAGGACAAGTGATGCCGACAAACAATATAACATCATAATCATCTTTGGTTTCGAGGTGTCTCAATCCCTTGATGTAGCTTGCAACCAAACTGTTAGACTGGAGAGGCAAGGCAAAAATGTGTTCGTCAGGAACCCCTGTAAGTTTAGCCCATGGTTTGGTTGAAGAGCTATTGTCACCGGTTGTGACGGTCACTAGCGCTAGCCTAGGCGTAGGTCGTTGTAGATTTTTTTCTGCCAATTGTTAGATACCTGCTCTACCATATACATCTGAAATGTAGGTTATTTCTTGAGTATCACCAAGTCTTGGGAATTGTGCACTGCTTTTGGTTTGATTGTGACAGAAGAGAATATCTGTCCCCAAGTATCTTTGATGTGATTGAAATCATGCAATGCTGAACCATAACTTTCAGTGACACCAGGGTAAGCTTCAGGCGTTTTTTCCAAATAACGATATTCAACAAATAGCATGCCTTCGCGAATTAAATCCTCCTCGGAATATTGCTCCCACATAGGGAGGCGTTTTTTCCGTACGGGTAGTGATTCTGCGCTTGATACTGAAATAAGGGCGTAGCCGCCAGGTTTCATAATACGGTGCATTTCTTTCAGCCAGGGCACCTGCAGCGAGGGGGGTAAATGTGTCCATATTGAGATAGAAAAAATTGCGTCAAAGAAATCTTCCGGGTATGGCAGCGGCGGTGTGTAATTGGTTACGGCCAGTTCGGGTCCACCCTTTAGTTGCTCATCCAAATAAGCAATTGCGTCCGGGTTTATATCACAGCCATGCGTGGGCAATTTTTCATCACACCAAAGCTTCAAAGCGATACGACCGACACCACAACCAAAATCCAGAATGTGTTGTTGCCCGGTAAATTCACCTAGCAGCGACAGTAGTTCTTGTCGAATTTCTCTTGTCATTCTCTCACTGTGACCGAGAAATTCTTCCCAGCTGCTTGCACCGACATTTTGTAACTGAAACTGATCGGGTTTGGTGAAGCCTGAATGCCATTCCATCTGGTCATCTTTCTATTTAATTGAGACAATACAAGAGGCTACTTGATTGCAGCATTGACACACTTTCAAAGTTTACTGTCAATAGGCCTTGCAAATCGCATGCCTGAAATTTTATGGTTAGATAGGTGCTTTTGTTTTTTGGCGTACTCTTTGCTTGGTCTGTAGTTGTGAGTTGATGCATTTTAAAATGTCGGTTTTTGGATCGAAGCGACTGTTTAGGTGGAATACTGGAAGGCGAACGTTAGATATGAAAATTATTCTCCCCTGTGCAGGTAAAGGGACCAGGTTAGGGCTGCCGTACCCAAAAGAGGTTCACCTTATTGCCAGGCAAACAGCGTTGATCGACTTAACCTTCTTGCGGCTGCAAAACTATGTCGACGAAATTTCCGAGGTTATCGTGATTATATCACCAGAAAAAGCCTCGCTCATTGAATACCTCCAGAAATGGCAAGATGATTTCTACATTAAATTCATTTATTTTAATGAAAATAATTTTGAATGGGCCGGTAGTGTTTTGTCTGCAGAGAAGGAGTTTGGTGAAAAGAACGTAGTTTTTTTGCCAGATACGTTTTTAGTTGGTTTGCCAGCGTACCCCATCATTCCAACAATGAGTGCAGCACTGGACGATAATGCTGCATCATTTGGTTGTTTAGCTTGTACCGACCCCAATGTTTTGCAGTTTTTAGGAGCGCTTATGGTCGAGAATGAAAGGGTAACCTGCTTTTGTGACAAGCCAGCCTTGGTCGATCCGAAGAAATTCAATGCGTTTTGGACTACGTTTGGCTTCAGGGGGGAAATTGGCAGAGAGCTGCTTCAATTGATGACCCGTTCAATCCAGCGTGAGCCTGTTGATATTAACGCAACGTTAGGCGAGATAGCAGCCTTCCCTGTCCAGGAATATAAAGATCTCGGTGTGTGGCCCAACATACTCGAATTTAATAAAAAGATGGAAGCATCAGGAATTGTTTTTCCTGAGTTTTGAACGCCCGAAGAGTGCTTTGTGATCCCTTTTCTCTATTGTGAATGTATCACCAATCGTGCTCTCGGTAATTTAATATGATGTTGTCACATAGTTGAAGTTAAGGAGACCCGTACATGGACCAGATCGAGGAAACGAACCGGGCTGAACCCCCAATGGCGAATTTGCTGCGCATTGGGGCGACAGATTTCGAGGGGTATCTTAAAATTGGGAAAATCCTCTTTGATCAAATGCATGCCTTGTTTGAACGATACGACTGTGTTCCTGAAGCAGACATGCGTGTTTTGGACTTTGGCTGTGGAATTGGGCGGGTGACCTTCCCTGTTGCCGAGGCCTATGATGCCCAAATATTTGCCTGCGATGTGGATCACACGGCGATTGAATATATTAAGGAAAATAGCCAGAAAATTGATGCTAGAGTTTCTAAATATGATCCTCCTCTTCCGTTTGAAGACAATTTTTTTGATCTTGTTTACGCTAATTCAGTGTGGACTCATTTTCCACAAGATGCAGAGGCTTTCTGGCTTAAGGAAATGGCTCGCATAACAAAACAAGACGGTATATTGTTTTTGTCTGTCGCGAGCTATGATACGCTTAAGGTACATCACATCCGGGGGATTGATACTCATATTTCTAATGATGTGTTGGATGAAGAGGGCTTTATTTTTGTCGGAAACAAGGCTCATGACAAAAATAATCCGGTCAAATGGCCTGGCGTCACCCATGATTATGGCTTGACCCGACACTCTCACCAATATGTACATAGGGTATGGCAAAAATATTTCGATATAGTGGATATCGTGCCAGCCGGATCTGGAAAGCAGGACGTTATTGTGCTGCGAAACAAATGTGAAGAATAAATACCAATAAATCAGCGACAAGCCGTATGTGGTTTGGAACCCGCTAGCTTTATGCCGTTAGAAAAAGGCGTTGGCCAGAACAGGAATATTGAAGGGTAAATATGGCAAAAATTATTATACTTGGCGGCGACGGTTTCTGTGGATGGCCTACAGCGCTGCATTTATCGCAAGCCGGCCATGAAGTTATCATTGTTGATAATCTTTCGCGCCGGAAGATAGATATAGAACTGGAGGTGGAATCATTGACGCCTATACGGCCGCTCGGGGAACGGTTGCAAGTTTGGCAGGATCTCACGGGCAATCATATAGCATTTTATGATTTCTCAATCGGCAAAAACTATCGCCAGCTTTATGATCTGATTGTGGAAACAAAACCAGATGCCATAGTGCATTTTGCAGAACAACGGGCAGCACCTTATTCAATGAAGTCGCCTCGTCACAAGCGCTACACGGTGAATAATAACTTGAATGCTACCAACGATGTTCTGTGCGCCATTGTCGATTCCGGCCTGGATATTCATTTAATACATTTGGGGACAATGGGCGTTTATGGTTATGGCTCTGCAGGCATGAAAATTCCAGAGGGGTATCTTGAAGTGTCGATCGACACGGACTTTGGGCCCTTGAAGCAGGAGATACTATATCCCGCAAATCCTGGCTCTATTTACCATATGACCAAGACGCAGGATCAACTGTTCTTCTTTTTCTACAATAAGAATGACGGCGTTAGAATTACAGACCTGCATCAGGGAATTGTTTGGGGTACACAAACAGACCAAACCAACCGTGACGAGCGCCTTATCAATAGATTCGATTATGACGGGGATTATGGCACCGTTCTTAATCGCTTTCTTATGCAAGCAGCCGTTGGTCACCCCTTAACAGTTCATGGAACGGGTGGCCAAACGAGGGCATTCATACACATACAGGACACGTGTCGCTGTATTGAGCTTGCCATCACGAATTCGCCGAAGAAGGGCGACCGGGTGAGTATCCTTAATCAAATGACCGAAACACACCGTGTACGGGATCTTGCTGATATGGTCGCAAGGATAACCGGCGCGGAGGTGGCTTTTGTAGAAAACCCGCGAAATGAAGCGGCAGAAAATGATCTACACGTAAAAAATGATAGCTTCATTGGTTTGGGATTGAAGCCAATTACTCTGGAAACAGGTTTGCTTGGCGAAGTCGCTAATATTGCGACGAAATACAGAGAGCGCTGTGATACTTCAAAAATACCCTGTGTGTCCAAGTGGGCGAAGTGATATTTCGAACCAGAAAGAATACCTTTAAATGAATGTTTTGATAACCGGTGGGGCAGGATTTATAGGTACCAATTTACTTGCCTTTTTAACCGAAAGTGAGCAATTTTCTGTTCGAGTTCTGGACAATGAAATCATGGGAAAGAGGGAGCATATAGCAGCCTTTTCCTGCGATTTTATTGAAGGGGATATTCGCAGTGAAAAAGATGTGGAACGCGCACTGTATGGTATGGATGTCGTGGTTCACTTGGCGGCTGATACGCGTGTAATGGATTCAATAGAGGACCCAACCAAAAATTTTGAACATAATGTTATCGGCAGTTTTCAATTGATGAACAAAATGCGGCAGATGAAGGTAAACCGATTGGTCTGCGCGTCTACAGGCGGCGCAATTATCGGGGATGTCCCCCCTCCAGTTCATGAAGAGATGGTTCCTAAACCGGCATCGCCCTATGGTGCATCTAAATTGGCTTTGGAGGGTTATTGCTCGGCTTTTTCTCAGTCGTTCAATATGTCATGCTTGGCGCTGAGGTTTTCCAATGTATATGGGCCTTATAGTTTTCATAAAGGAAGTGCCGTCGCGGCTTTTATTAGGCAAATACTCAATGGTGATACTTTGATCGTATACGGTGACGGGAATCAAACACGAGACTTTGTTTATTCTCAGGACGTTGCGACGGCTATTAGGGATGCCTTGCTCAATCCGGGTGTGGCGGGCGTATTGCAGCTAGGGACAGGTGTTGAAACCAGTATAAATCAGCTGATTGAGGCGCTTCGTAAAGTCGCGGGGTCGAAATATCCTTTTAATGTAGAATATAGGGATCACCGGGCAGGCGAAATATTATATTCTTGCTGCGATGTTTCAAAGGCAAGGCTTGAATTAAAGTATAATCCTGAAACCGAATTATTAAATGGTATTCAAAAAACCTGGGATTGGTTTCTTTCACAAAGAAACTAGCCCTTACGGTATTTTACAGACGGTACTCATGGCAAAAAAAGCTCGAACAAAAAGAAAACACCCTGTTCCAATGCTGCAAAGCAAAGTGGGATTTTCTGCGTCCTCAAAGAAAGATAAAATGCCCGCTGCGGTACGGAAGCTGATGAATAAGGGCATGGGATTTCATAAAGCAGGCCGTTGGTTGGAGGCAGAAAAAGCTTTTTCTCAGGCCTGGAAACTGGAACCTGATAGCTTTTCTGTGCTTGCAGCATTGGCGCAGACCTATAGTGAAATGGGAGCCAGAAGCAAAGCTATTGAGCTGTTGGAAAAAGCACTTTCTCTGCATGGTCCAAGCGAAACATTGCTTGGTATCATGGGACAGATGGCGACCAACATGTCCATGCACGATATCGGGGAGAGGGTTTGGCGCATGATATTACCCTTTAATCCAGGGGAGCCCAGCTATTATGAAAATCTGGCGGGGGCGCTGATTGAACAGGAAAAATTTGACGAGGCAATTACGCTATTGAACGACACTATTCAACAATTTCCAACAAATGGGGGGCTTTGGAACAGTTTGGGGGTAGTGGCTCAAGCTAGGCAACAATTTGCTGAAGCGAGAGTGTTTTACCGAGAAGCCATTAGTCATTATGGCCGAGATCACAGATTTTGGTCAAACCTTGCTTCGACAGAGGAAGATCGGCATTGGGTCTTGCTTTTTGCTCAGAGGGCGCTTGACCTTAAACCAGATTGTCACGAGACACATATGTTACTTGCCACCCTTAATTTTAGGAAAGGGTTTGTTGCAGAGGCATGGGATCACTGGGAGCACCGGTTGGCCCCGACACGGGCAAAAGGACAGAATGTCAGTTTCAGGTTTTCTTTTCCACGCTGGCAAGGGGAGTGCCTCTCGAATAAAACCATATTGATTAGTGGTGAACAGGGAATTGGCGATGAAGTATTTTTCTACAAAAGCCTTCGCCATATTTATGCGCAGGCAAAACAATTAATTATTGCTGCAGAGCCTAGGCTTGTCTCGATTTTGCAGCGTACATTCCCTTGCGCAATTGTTAAACCATATGAAACAGAGAGTATGCACGGTTACAGCTATAGAGGCTGTCAGGCCGTTGAGGAATTAATTGAGAATGGCGGTATTAAAATCGATTATTTTTCGCCAATCGCCTCTACATGGCCTCATGCTTGGGGGCCTAATCGTATAGATATTCCGGTCGATAATGCAGGGTACCTTTCTGCAAGTCCTGGGTTGGTGAAAAAATGGAAAAAGCGTATTGAGGGACTTGGCGGCCAGTTGAATATTGGTATTTCATGGGAGTCGCAAAATAAAGCATTGAACCGAGTTGGTGGTTATACAGATGTAGGGTTTTGGCGAGATGTGGCACAAATAGACGGAGTAAATTTGGTGTGTCTGCAGTATGGTGATGTCAGTGAGCGATTGGCACAATTCACCAATGAAACCGGTGTGAAGATACATGTTTGGCAAGATACCGACCTCAAACATGATATTGAAGCAAATTTGGCCATAATGGCTAACATGGACTTCGTTGTAGGCCCTGCCGTTGCCACGCAAATGTTCTCGATGGCGCTTGGTGCCAAAACCCTCTTGCTTGCGCGGGGCCGGCCTTGGTGGAACTTTGGATCAGGACTAGAAGAAAAACAGCTCAATTATGCGCCTAACTTAAGGTGGATCGACAATCATATACATCTGCTCGACTATGGAACAAAGGAACGTGAAGCTTATAAATTTTGGCCGGAAGCAGAAAAAGAAGTGCGGGCGATAATACTGGAAGCCATAGAAGCAAAGAAGCATCTCGTTGCTTCAGGAGAGATCAATTGATCCAATTATTCATGCCTTTATCCCAATTGGGAATATCTGTTTTCTTTAGGCCTTTTTTTTAAGATGGTCGAAGACTTAACCCTTTTTACGACATGTAAACCTTTTGAAGGATTGGTGGGGGTTCATCAGGAGAATGCGCTTCGCTCTTGGTCCCGGTTAGGCCTGCCGATATTATTGCTGGGTGATGAGCCAGGCACACGGAAAATTGCTGATGAACTGGGCATTAAGCGCGTTGTTGATATCGAGCGCAATGATAACGGGCTGCCCATGGTAAGTAGTCTTTTTTCAGTTGCTCGGGCAAATTCTGCAACACAGTATTTGGCTTATTTAAATGCCGATATAATTTTGTTACCTGATTTTTACAACCTTGTATTAGCGGTTCAATCCTTAAAGAGCGATGAACATTTTCTGGCCGTATCGCGGCGCCGTAACATCCCTTTAAATTGCAGTATAAATTTTAAAGATGATGTCTGTTATGAGACGTTAGAAGCGCTCGCTCATGAACAAGGCAGTTGGGATCACCCCTACGCGATTGACCTGTTCCTGTTTTCTCGCGACCTTTATGACAAAATTCCGGACTTTTCAATTGGTAGACCAATGTGGGATAACTGGATGCTGTCGGAGGCCCAAAGGCTAGGGGCTAAGGTTATTGATGGTTCAGGCCAGCTCAATTTGTTACACCCTATCCATGGATATGGCGGCGAATGGGCTGACGTGACGCACGGTGATGATGCCCGGAGAAATAGAAAGTTGGGACCACATACAGCGTGCAACATAGAGGATAGTAGCACGCATTTTGTTACCCAGAAATTTGCAGTTGAAGAGTTAACCGCGCAGATAAGATTGGACCGTCAGCAAGCCTTTGAGCCGGATAACGGAAAAGAACTGGAAGCTTTCACGGCCTATCTAGCCAAAGTCGACTTTCTTTCAAAACCGCAAGGTCTGGATGACATCAAGGCCATGTTATGGCGGTGGCAACGATATTTTCCAATACAAGACGCTCTGCAGCCAAAGCCGGTAGCTCTCCCGCAACTACTAGAAAAGGTTGTTGTTTTATGTCGTAAGGCTAAGCATGAAACGGCGCTTGATGTTTTGCAAAATTATGTGGCTGAATTGTTGGTCCGAAAAGTGCTCACTGAAATAACAAAGGGCCGTGCTGTATATATTTGGGGAGCCGGCCAGCATGGTCAACGCTTGTATCAGATGTTGGGCCGGAACAACGTTGAGGTTACCGGATTTGTGGATAAAAATCATAAACTCAGGAAACATAAAGATTTTCCTGTTCAGGTAGGGCCCATAAGTCTGCTCACAGATACCTCTCCTGTACAGCCATTCGTTATCATTGGCACAATGTATTTTAAGGAAGTAATCTCGGAGCTTGAAGCGCTTGGGTTTGATGAGGACAGTTATGTTTTTTGATCATGAGGCTGCGTTGTTTATGAAAGAGCTGCTCGTGGTCTGCCTAATTTTAAAATAATATACTTAGTGAGGAAAATAATATGAAAACAGAGGATGAAGACCGGAAAGCCTATATTAAACGGCGTGTAAAAGAGCTTGAACCTTGGTACCATAAAATTGATCTTGGTGATGATATTATAACACCTGGTTTCGATTTTGATGAGCAGTGGGTGCGAACACGCTCGGTTATGGATAATATAGACTATAAGGACAAAAAAGTTTTAGATTTGGCATCTTGGGACGGTTACTGGGCGTTTCGGGCCGAAGAAAAGGGTGCGTCACTGGTTATCTCGACGGATGCTCGACTGGAAGGGTATCGTAATTTATTGTTTTGCCGGGAAGTCCTTGGATCAAATGTGATTCCAATGTGCAACGTTCCTGTTCAAGAATTGCCTACGCGTCTATCAACGATTGGGTTCCCAGATAAGTTTGACGTCATTCACCACCTTGGCCTTCTCTACCACCTTCGAGACCCGATGTTGTCCTTGACTCAGGCCCGTAAAGTTATCGCTGACGACGGTGTTATGATGCTTGAAACAGCTTTCATTGATGATAACGAAAATTCCTATATGGCTTTTAACGGTGTAGAAGGAAATTTTCATTTCTATGGCTTATCAGATATGTGGGCACCAACACGACTGTGCCTAAAAGAGATGCTTATTCGCTCACTTTTTGAGCCTGTACATGAAGATTTATGGCAGGTGAAGGCACCGTGTCCTGCGGCTGTTGCGAAGGGTCAGCCACCCGTAGGCCGTCTTGTTATGCTTGCCAAACCGCTGCCAGAAGATAAAGCAACATTTGTGGACCTGCGCAAAATTTCTGGTCGTCAATAGAAGTTGAGAGTAAGAAGCCAGGCTTTAATTATGACGGAAAAACTAAATTTCATCATGACCGGCAGTATCGCGGGTGGACGTGGATTGGAAGCGTTATTGGTCTTGAAGCAATTGCCTCTGGCTACACCAAATTTTGGCCGTTGTGTTGTCGTGGTGTGGGAGGCAGAAGCTTGTGGCGATGTGTTTGATGAAATTAAGAGGTATCCTGTACAAATCATTGTAGCCAAAGAGCCAAAGCGTACGTCTTTCGGGTTTATGGAGCAGCAGTATAAATCGCTTTTGGCAGCAATGCCCCATTTCGAAGATGATGATATTTTGGTTCGTATCCGCACCGACTATAATTTTGTACTGAATTCGACTATTGCTCTTTTGAATAAAGTGATTGCACAAGGTCAGTCCCTGGTACAGTTTTTACGCGGAAGAATTGTTTGCGGTGAAATATCCATTCTGCATCCAGGGCGTATCCAGGAATTTAACTTTGCAGCAACAAAAAAGTCGCTAAGCATGATCGGGTGGTGCGAGTCTTTTTTTACTACAGACTATAACCCTGTAGATATGGAGCCCGAATTTCGTTGGTTTGGGCTGCAGTTTGTTCAAGCTGACCCTCTTTTTCATTATTGTTACGAAAACCGGAACATGCGGCAGTTAATGCGTGGTTTTTTTGATACCTACTATATAAATGGACAAGCCAACCCGGATGCATTCCCATCAATCATAAAATATATATCTTGGCGAATTTCAAATATTGCGCGAGAAAAATTTATTTGTTGCTTGAATATTGGCGGTAGAAATATTGATCCCGCTACCGTATTTAACGCTAAGCGTGCAGATATTTCTGTCTATCATGGGAATATACCTGACATCAGGTTAACCTCCCACAGCACTTTGGCTGATGTAGCAGGTGCTGCGCCGGTGTCTCCATCTTGGGAAGCGTTTACTGCGGAAGCTAAAAGTGTGGCCAATAAAGAGCTGGCGGTTTCCGGTTCTACGATTGAGCTCTTTGAGCAAGCTTTTGGGGGATGCGATGGTGCCCAGCAATATTGGGGGCATACCGCATCGCAAAAAGATACTATATGTCCTATCGGCGAGACACCGTTAAGCCGATTTGTAGAGGGATTATGCAGTGCCGGCGGGGTACTGTTTTCAAGCTTTAGGGATTATCCCTCGGATGTTTTGTTGGCGTTCCGTAATGCAGGGCTGGAACCGACAGTACTGGTCGCAAATCATATAATGTTGTCGGATGGTTTGCGGGAGCAGATGGTGAATCGCTATGCCTCGTTTTGTGTCACGACATTTTGTTCATTAGCAGGCTTAAAGCAGTTTGAAACCGCTGCCGAGCTCCTCTTTTTTATGGCGGGTGATGACAAAAACAGAAATTTATCCGAGCTTGTGGGGGTGGTAGCAAATAGGGCCCAAAGATTTCCGAAACTACATTCTGAGCAGGTAGTGTTAGCGTATGAGGTGCCGAAGGTATCTCTGGACTATAACATGATACTTGATTTTTATTGTAGTTTGCTCCAGCTGAAACAAGCGGCAGTTGATGGCAACAAAGAGATTGTCGATACAGCGCTTTCTTTGGCAAAAGTTAGCATATGGGAGGTTGAATAACGTCGCATGTATAGAGAGATGCTGTGCTTCGGTTCGGTTTGCAATCATACCATTGTGCGATCAGACCAAATGAAATGCATACAATCAAAAAATAGATCTTCAGATGAATAATTATATATCGAATAGCCTGATTCAGGCCGCTGTATATGCGCATTTGGATTTACCTGTGGTTTATATAAATAATCCTAAGGCGGGTTGCTCCAGCATAAAAGCTAGTCTCTGGGGTTATTACGATAAACGACACCGACAAGATTCGCTCGTCATTGACAGACGCGTGCATATCAAGACGGGCACCCCCTTTATCGAAAATATATTAGATTCTTCCGATAAAACAAAAGAAGAGATTTTACGCAAACCCGTTTTTTCGGTGGTTAGAAATCCCTTTTCACGTATTGCTGCGAGTTATTTGCACAAAATAGTTGGTGTCGATCCACATATATTGGCCTGGTTTTGTGAAAGGTTTCTATTGAAACCAGAAAAAATATCAAAGAAGAGTCTGCCGTTTAGCGAGTTTTTGAAGATCATAGCATTCGATGATCCCCTTCTTTTGAATGCTCACTTTAGGCCGCAGACCATCAATACTTTGCAACCTTTCATACCGTTTGATTTCGTTGGACACATAGAAGAAATGCAAGAAGTAGCGACGTATCTTAGGGGGCATGAAATATGCCTTCAGAGCGCGAACATTGTACCTGAAGCCGCTCAGGTACATAATGAAAAGTTGGTTTCTTTTTACAACAAGGAAGCCATTGATTTGGTTGCTAAAATATATCGGAATGATTTTCAGAGTTTTGGATATTTGCCGGACGGCGACATAATGTCGGGGCCCAAAAGTAAACCAAAATATAATGGTGAAGGGATTGTGTCATTTTTAAAAGAGGGTGCTCATACGCAATCTTGCCTCTCGCCAGAGCAATTATTCTTTTGGCGTTTCACACAACGACAGGATATGGACGCTAAATTGAAACTTATAAATGAAACTAGCCATCGCCATAAAAACAGAGGTATATTGCGAGGGGTAATTGCCTTTCTTTTATCTATTGAAGAGCATGATTTGGCAGATGAAATCAAAGAACATCTTTATTTTTGCACTACTGGCCATTTGGGTTTTCTAAGCGATAAATCTATTATTGATCAGGAACGATTGTTAGAGCTGACATCGTAAAAAATTGCTTCAGGTCGTTGATATGGATACACCATCTAACGTTCTTTAGAGCTCTGGATAGATATTTAATAAATTGGAAAGGTTAGGATTTTTGGAAAATAAAAGAACCGTCCATAAAGTTTACGTTCAACCGGAAAAAGATTACTCTTTTGCTGATTACGCAGAAATAATTCGTCTGGAATGTGAACGCATGGACCGGCTGATATGTACGCACGATTACATTTCCGAGGGTAATGAATTTTTAGTTCCAGAGAATCAGGAACCTCAGTATTTTTTACCGGAAAATTATGAGGGTGGGGAAAGTAACGGGACCATTTACCAGAGATTTGGGGCAAATTCTGCTTTTTATGGTGTTCCAAAAAGCCCGGATGCACCCCCACCTACGGCTTTCCGACCAAAACCATATGAATTGGTGAGTAAGCTCGACAGAATTGAAGATCCTATTATTTTAGAGTTATTGGAATCTACAGGCAAAATTATCTGCATATCTGAGGCCTTCTGGGCTAATTATCATTACCTACTCCACACGCACGCCAACCTGTCACAAGTGATGTATTATGGTTGGGAAGACGAAATCAAAGAAACGCCAGTTTCGCTTGCAACAACTTGTTACCGGTATACACCATTTACCTTCCAATCTTGGCTGTTATATCGAGCGCCTTGCGAGGATGAGCCACCACTCATCATAGCGGAAGAGTGGCAAGTCAAGTGGATTAGAGAAAATGCGCTTCACTTAATCCCAGATGAGAGCCGCTTTTTGATACTTTCAGAAAACCACGCTGCGCCAGAAAACTGTACCAAACTCGATGTGACAACTTTTAATGGCCTGTCCTTGTTTCAAAGCGATGTGGCCAGGCTAAAAAATAATGCCGACGCTGAGCTGGAGACGTCACTTAAAAATGCGCCAAAAATATCAGTGATTATTTGCAGTTACAATCAAGGTGAGTTTTTAGAAAAATGCATTAAGTCCATTCTTGATCAAAAGTATTCTAATTTGGAGCTTATTGTTGTTGATGGAAATTCAACTGATGAAAGCATTGCTATACTTGAGCGCTACAGACCCATGTTTGCACACTTGCTTATCGAAGATGATAATGGTCAATCTGATGCGCTGAATAAAGGTTTTAGTCTGTCAACCGGTGATGTTATGACTTGGATATGCAGCGACGATGGATTGGAACCTGGATCGTTGTTAAAAGTCGCGAAGGCTTTTGCGCATAATGAGTCATTGGATATTGTTGTTGGCGGGTGTCGCCGGGTAGATCCTCAGGGGAAAAATCTTTCTGTACACCACACATTCTTGCCTTATGAAAAGCAAGTGCGCCTTAGTTTTGGAGACATGATAAGTTTTGGCCATACGTGGCTGCGTAGCTTTTATTTTATTCAACCCGAACTTTTCTGGTCTCGGCGTATTTGGGAAAGGTCAGGTGGTTACATTAAAAATCATATGTTTTTTGCGATGGATTATGAGCTTTTCCTGCGGTTTGCTCTTGCCGGCGCGCAGGCATTTCATATCGCGGATTGTTTGGCTTTTGCACTGGTTCATGACGCGCAAAAGTCAGCACATCAAGGAAGAAACCTGCCAACGATTATGCGCATGATGGATGAGTTCAAAGAGATGTTGAGTAGTTTAAAAAAAGGGTAACTTTATTATATGACGACAGCCTATAATGAGATTGTAGTGCCACCATTCCATGGCTGCTTGAGATGGTTATGAGTTCTTTCAAGGTATTACACGTTACATTTGACTGGGGAAATGGCGGCGCTGCGATTGGTGCCCGCCGCCTGTATGGCGCTATGAAGAAGCACGGTGTAAATTGCGAGATGCTGGTAGTTCATAATGCTCATCCCGGAAATATGGAACCGCTGGTTTTCAAGCGCCCACTTTGGAGAGTAAAGCTAGCGAACAAGATTTATGCTCGTCTCAATAAATGGCACAAAACGGGTAGTCCTGTTTTAAAGTCATACAATCTTATGCCCACTGGATTACATAAAGTCATTAATGAAAGTGATGCAGATATTGTGCAGTGTCACTGGCTTGGTGCCAATGCTATTTCTATTTCTGAATTTGCGAAAATAAAAAAACCGATATTCTGGAAGCTGCCGGATATGTGGGCCATAAGCGGTGCTGAACATTATAATTTACCAGATGACAAACCACGCTACTCGCTAGGGTATACTGCAGAAACACAGCAAGACCACGAAGTTGGATTTGATCTCAATAAATGGGTGTGGCGGTACAAAATACGCCATTGGCGGCATAGTAAAATGAACCTCAATATCGTTTGTCCGAGCAAGTGGCTCGAGAACTGCGTCAGCAAAAGCCAAATCATGGCAGACCGTCCTGTGCGGCAGATATTTAATCCCATTGATACTGAGTTGTTTAAACCGATGGACCGCGCCGCTGCTTTGGAAAAGCTTGGCTTGAGCCATCTTGCAGACAAAAAAATAATCTCCTTTGGAGCCGATGGGGCAATGGCTGCTCATCGCAAAGGTTATCACCATCTGGTTAAGGCAATAGAGATCCTTGGCAAAACGAGGGATGATTATGCGCTTTTGATTTTTGGCGGCCCGAAAAGAGATAAAGTTGATTTGCATGGAATTGAGGCTTATTCACTTGGTCGTATTGATAATGTTCATTCCGTAGTTCAGCTCTATAATGCCAGTGATGTTTTTGTCCTGCCATCCGAACGAGATAATCTGCCTAATGTCATCAAAGAAGCTATGGTTTGTGGCACACCTTGCGTATCCTTTGATATAGGTGGGTGTCCAGATATGATTGAACACCTCAATACGGGATATTTGGCAAAACCATTTGATGCAGATGATTTGGCAGCAGGCGTTGAATGGGTGCTGGCTCAGCAGAGCTCTGAGCTTTCAGAAAAGGTTAGGCGGGTCTCGTCAGCGAGGCATGATGAAAAAAATGCGGTCCTTAACTATTTGGAATACTATCAGTCTGTATTGCCCAATCATAAGGGACTTCAGCTTAAAAAAGCCGAACTAGAACAGTAGCCGCTCGTCAATTGACTAAGGCATACCTGATAACTTAAAGCTATTTGAGGTTTTTACTAAAAAGCATAGCGTTATACTTGGGAGATGGTGTCAGCACACCACGAGTAACAAACAGCGTACTGTGCGTGGTTTTTAGCTGTTGGCTTTCACTTGCTGCTCAATCCATTCGTAGGATTTTTCCAGTCCTGCGCGCAGGGGTGCTGTTGGCCGCCAGCCCAAGCGTTCCTCGATAAGCCGGTTGTCAGAATTCCGTCCGCGCACGCCGAGCGGGCCGGGAATGTGGTTTTTGATAATCGTCTTGCCGGAAATATCCGCCACCAAATCCACCAATTGGTTTATCGACACCATCTCGTCCGAGCCAATGTTCACAGGTCCTTCAAAGCCCGATCGCGTTAGTCTAAGTGTACCCTCAAGGCATTCGTCAATATAAAGGAATGACCGTGTCTGCGTGCCGTCGCCCCAAATCTCAATCTCGTCCCCGCTGTTAACCTCGGCTACCTTGCGGCAGATGGCGGCAGGGGCTTTTTCCTTGCCGCCTTCCCAGGTGCCCTCGGGCCCGAAAATATTATGGTAGCGCGCAACCCGGTTTGTCATCCCGTGGTTACGGTTATAGGCCAGAAACAAGCGCTCGCTAAACAGCT
>Ga0316204_10004635_pt1 | contig 24262 bp, 23 predicted proteins | sample 6monrhotite_MG_2_FD_205661 | JGI IMG/M metagenome (GOLD analysis project Ga0316204, IMG submission 205661) | Microbial mat bacterial communities from mineral coupon in-situ incubated in ocean water Damariscotta River, Maine, United States -... | ecosystem: Environmental > Aquatic > Marine >... | reverse complement strand
TATCAATTATGGTGGTGAAAATGAAAAAAACCAGGAATCCTTTGCAAGTTTGAAGACTTCAATGCAATACGCTTTGCTTGGAATATTTTTTATACTTGCTATTCAGTTCAACAATATTCTATATCCTTTAGCAGTGATGATGGCAATCCCATTTGGTATTGTAGGTATTATTATTAGTTTCTATATACACGATATTTTCTGGAAGCCGATGCCGCTATCATTCTTTTCAACCATGGGAATGGTGGCACTCACTGGAGTTGTCGTGAACAGCTCACTGATCCTGATTGTGTTTATACAGCGACAAATTCAAAATGGTGTTGAGGCAGGTGAGGCTATTATTGAAGCTGGGCGAAGGCGTCTACGTGCGGTGATTTTGACGGCAAGTACAACGGTCATAGGACTGTTGCCGACAGCCTATGGTTGGGGTGGACTAGACCCTTTTGTTTCCCCTATGGCTCTGGCACTCTCCTGGGGACTGGCATTCTCTACTGGCGTGACCTTGTTTTTAATCCCTGCCGTCATGAGTGCAGGGTTCTCTGCCCAACGGCATGTCTTTTCGCCGATAGGGCAGAGGATTTCGAAGCTATTTGGTAAGTGAGTTATTTAAAGTAAAAGAACTCCATTTGTGTGCCTGCGAGTTCTAACATATCGTGATCATTCAGTTTACCTGGTTCGGTCGATATAGGCTTACCATTGACGGAAGGTGAGTCATTGGTTCGGCGGTTCTTACTCATTTTTAACGCGGCAATGGTATAACCTTCGTTATTGCGTGTGATAACAGCAAGTTTTACACCATTAAATCCTAGTGTGTTAAACGACTTACGCAACTCAAGCACTTTTTTCGCTAGAGGACCATTGATAATTCTGACACCAGCAAGCGGTTGGCCGCGAGTATCGTTACCTGGCGAAAAGGCACCACTAATAACCTGCGTGTCTTCAATTTCTGCACGAAGAAACATCGTTGGTTCAAACTCTTCAGCTGTTTCTGAAAAATAGGTAAATTGATAGTTACCCGTTTGGATGGTGTCACCGTGTTTTAAGATTGACTTTGATACACGAGCACCATTGAGTAGTGTTCCGTTAGTGCTACCAAGATCATCAATATACGTGTTATCACCCATTGTGCTGATTAATGCGTGACGACCACTTACCGTAAGATCATTGAGCTGTACATCATTGCCATGCTTACGACCAATACTAATGGAGTCTTTATCGATTTCGAATTCACGTATTACTGTGCCATCGAGGGTTAATATTATTTTTGCCATTTTATACCTCTGTACTCATAAATCATAAACTTAACGATTTACAGATGATTCATCATCTGTAATTTCCAATGCGTCTTGCAGGTGTGAAAACTGTGCCTTATTTTTACAGTGTAGATAGGCCTGTTCACCCGATATTATTTTTGCATCAACCAATCGTAATAGGGCAGTGTCCATTAATTGCATGCCTTGCATGCCGCCACCCTGGATAATGTTTTCCAGCTGGTCAGTTTTTCCTTCACGGATCACGTTTGAAATTGCGGAGTTGTTAATCATTATCTCCAGTGCCGCAGCACGTCCCTTGCCATCTGCTCGTCTTACCAGTTGTTGTGAAACAATACCGCATAATGATGTGGATAGCATGGTGCGAACAAAGGGTTCCTCGCCAGGAGGAAATACATTAGTAATGCGGTCGACTGTTGAGGCTGCGCTATTCGTATGCAGGGTTGCAATAACGAGCATACCCATTTCAGCAGCAGTCAAGGCCAGGTGTACGGTTTCAAGATCACGCATTTCACCAACCAGAACGACATCAGGATCTTCTCGCATTGTGGAGTGCAATGCGGTAGCAAAAGTTTTAGCATGGTAGCCAACTTCACGCTGACTGATCAGGCAGTTTTTATTTTTGTGAATAAATTCGATGGGGTCTTCAATCGTGATGATATGTCCTTTACGATCGTTATTGATCGAATCAATGATGGATGCCAGCGTTGTCGACTTACCAGAGCCGGTGGGACCAGTGACCAGTATCAGTCCCTTCTTTTGTCTCGATAGATTTTTCAGGACAGGCGGTAAGCCAAGTTGTTGCATGGTTTTAACATCTGTCGGGATTGCACGAAGAATTGCCCCCATACCGCCCTGATGTTTAAAGATATTGACACGAAAGCGTGATACGCCCTCCAGATCATAGGCAAAGTCAGCATTGCCAGCCGCTTCGAAATATTCTTTAACACGCTCTGGCGTAATTTCGTCAATCAATTCTTTGGTTTCTTTCTCGGCAAGTTCACGGTACTTAACCGTATGGCTATCACCATTAAGGCGAATGCGTGGTGGATTGCCAGCAACAAGATGCAGATCAGAGCCACCTTGCTTTACAACCAAATCAAGAAAGACATCTATTCTCGCCATAATAACCTCTAACTAATTGCCAAGTTAATTTGAGGAAGCAAGTCAGGATTAGTGACATGGCGTTGGAAGAGCTTTTTCTCGGTGGCATGTACATAAGCATCATCGGGGTCGATTAACTTTTCTTGAATCGCCTCAAGTAAGGCTTGATCCATCAGTTGCATACCAATTTCCCGGCTGGTTTGTAGTATTGACGGGATTTGAAATATTTTTTTATTGACAATCAGGTTTGCGATGCCTGAGGTGTTAATCATAATTTCTAGTATGGCTCGACGTGAGCGGCCATCTGCTGCACGGACCAGCTTTTGACTAATTACACCTTTTAGATGTTGAGCCAAAAACATCGCGGCAAGCGGTTTTTGTTCTGTTGGCATGGCATCAATAATTCTATCAAGAGTTTTTACTGCCGAGCTGGTGTGTAGTGTACCGAGTACAAGATGCCCGGTTTCTGCTGCGGTCATCGCCATTGATATGGTTTCAGGATCTCGCAATTCGCCGACAAGAATGACGTCAGGGTCTTCACGCAAAGCAGCGCGCAGTCCTTCAGCAAAACTTCGCACGTGTGTGCCAACGCCGCGTTGAATGATGAGTGATTCCTTGCTCTTATGAACAAACTCAATGGGATCTTCAATTGTAATAATATTTAATTTTCTCTGACTATTAAGATAGTCAATCATTGCCGCCAGGGTAGTGGTTTTCCCTGTTCCCGTCGCACCCGTCACGAGTATAAGTCCCTGATGATGTGCAAGGAGTTTTTCAACGACGGGTGGTAATAACAAATCCTCCAAAGATGGAATCTTGGGTGCAATGGCTCGAAAGGCGGCACCTGGGCCACTTAGTTTTCGAAATAAATTAACTCGGAAGCGACCCACCTCATCGTCCTCATAAGAGATATCAAGGTCGTCGCCATCATTGTACTGATTTAATTGTTCCGCACTAAGGATTTCTTTAAGGAGCTCATCCAGTTCAGCCTTCGCTAATTCACGATATTTAATTGCTGTTAATTCACCGTGCAGACGGATTAAAGGAGGTACCCCGACTGAGAGATGTATATCTGATGCCCCTTGTTCACGGGCGAGTTTTAAAAATGCATTAATACGGGCTGGCATTTAGTTATCCCCCATATCATATAATTTTTGCAGTTCTGATTCTAAATCGTCAATTTTTTGATATCGATCTTCAGGCTTTTTCGACATAGCCTTCATAATAATGTTGTTCAGCAGCTCTGGTATCTTGGGGTTCTTTTCTTTTGCAGGTGAGGCCTTACCTTCAATGTGCTGAAAAAGTGTCGCCATGTGATCTTCACCCTTGTAGGGTGGGCTGCCAGTAAAAAGTTCATACATCACGATACCCATGCTATAGATATCAGTTCGACGATCAATTTTCTTGGCGCGAATTTGTTCAGGGGCCATATAGGTTGGTGTGCCAACCAATAGACCACTTTTCGTAATCCGCGAGTCAGTTTGACTGGCTGCCGCGGCCAAACCAAAATCAACGACTTTTACAACATCATTATTATTAATAAGAATGTTGGCAGGTTTAATGTCACGGTGCACTACATCTACAGAGTGAGCGACGCGTAAGCCTTTGCAAATTTCAATAAATATTTTTATTGCACGTTTAAAATTCCATGATTTGTTGGTGTGCATCTCATAAGAGAGAGAATGACTGTCAAAATATTCCATGGATATGGCATTGGATCGGCCAAAGGTGACAAAGTCGTAAATTCGGATAACATTTTCATGTGTGATACGACGTGCATAACGCAGTTCATGGACAAAGCGCTTTATAACGCTATCATCAGAGGCCATATTGGGATTAAGAAATTTTAAAATGATTTCTTCATTGACCATTTGATCTTCAACCAGCAGTACAACCCCAAATGCACCCTTGCCAACTTTCTTAATCACTTTATACCGATCCGCCAGGATTTCACCTGCTGACAGTGCTTCCGGATCGATAAAGGTAACTTCGTGCTGGGGAGTTGCAGGATTATTCGTTCCTGAAAGATCTAACACTATTTCATCACCGCTGGTGGTACTAGACGGCTGACTATTGTCGAGAGATGGATGGCTAGGCGCAATAATAGTTTGCATAGTCGCTTCTGCTGCTTCACGAATTTCACTATTACTTGTCGATTGAATTAATCGGGTCACAGCACCTTCGATAGAATCCTGGTGACTATTGTCTGCCAATGTACTGAGGGCATTTAGAATATCTTTTTGAGCAGAAGGATCCGCTGTATGTAATTGCTCTAATAGTGGACGTATGGAAGATTTTTCATCTAATTGAATTAAGGCCTGAATCGCAACACCACTTGACTCAGGATTGGTTTTTATCAGTTCAACCAATGGCCCGATCGCGCGTTTATCTCCCAGGTTGGCAAGTGCATCGGCAGCACGTTCACGCACCCACCAGTCAGTATCATTCAGAGCCTCAACCAGATAGTCGTAAGCACGCTCATCTTTTATCGAGTTTAATATTTCAATAGCAGAACGGCGTAAAAATTCATCTTTATCTTTTATCAGCGATAAAACAGCTTCAACAACTTTAGGACCACCTATACTGCCAAGCGCATCAGCAGCACGTACTTTTACCCACCAGTCCTGATCACGCATGGCCGTGAGAAGGTCTTTGATTGCACGCGGGTCACCCACTTCATTAAGGACTTCAACTGCTGCACGGCGTACATATTCTGATTCATCCTGTAAAATTTCGATTAAAAACTTTACCGTCTCTGGATGCCTGCGCTGGATTAAAGCCTCAATAGCTTTTGATTGAACCGTAAGATCGGGATCACGCAGCATAGGGGTAATGTGTTGCGGTGATATATTTGCTTTGCTTTGTGCCAGGCCTTCCAATGCCGATTGTCGTATTAGCTTGTGTGAATCTTTCAGCGCAAAAAGTAAAGCTTCAGCCGCTTTGGGATGGGCGAATCTTCCCATAGTACGGATAATATGCAGTCTGATGGAAGGATCATCGTTATTCACATATTTTAGCAAATACGGCAGTGAATCTTCAGTGGCAATTTCTTCCAGCACACGAAAAATAAGTTGGCGCACATTTTTGGATACTTTATCCAACATGCCCAATAGTGTGTTTGCCTTTAATGATGATTTTTTGGCAAGCAGAATTTGCACAAGCACATTTTTAGGTATTTCCGGGTCATCAAATAATTCATACAGACGATTGGCATCATAGTTTTGGCTTGTCGCCAGAATACGCATAGTACCAGCGACAACATTTTTATCCGGGTCGGTCAGGGCATCGACATAGATGCTCAGCGTTTTGTTCGTGAGTAATTCTGTCAGCAGTTCTTCAACAGGAGATTCTTTCGTGGTTTCAGCAAGGGCATCAATTAATTTGTTAATGGCAGAGGGGCCAATTTTTTTTATGGTGCTGACGGCGTCACGGCACTCTACTGCATGCATGGAATCAGCATCCAGCAATACCGCAATGGCTTTATTGGCCTTGAAACCTTTTAGCAGACTCATGACAGATTATTCACGATCACTTCATTGATACGACGTTTAATCATCAGCCAGTGGTGAGACCTGAATGATGTATGATTTATTGATCAGGCAGACTTCTTTTTCACTTAAAAAAAGTCTTACAAACCGATCACTGCCTTTGTTGAGGTAGTCGTAAAGACGTGACTGATCAGTGGGCAACACATCGGCAATAAAACCTTCAAGAACAGAGCCATCCATCATCATTAAACGACAGTGCAGGGTAGTCGCATTCGCGTCAATATCCTTTTCACCGGCAGCATATTCAACACGAATGATCGATGCTCGATTATAAAAACGGACTTCATCGGGGTTCTTACGTTTGAGTACCACAAAGGGTTCGGCCTGGTTAATTACCTCATAGGGAGACTCTTCAGGCGTTTGCGCTGCACTGTCATGCTTTAAAAAAAGTGAGCCGATGACAAGTCCCTCCGGGTGAACCCAAAGGCGTACCTGATGAGGCGTTTTATTGATTTTAAGTATGCTGGTTGTCATTGGTATTCCTTGCCATTTGTCTACCGCACAGAGATGAAATTATACCCTTGTTAGTGACTTACCGCGAGTTTTGGAATTAATCTAAACTTGGAATCAACGCCGAAAGCGACCACCACGAACAAAGTGCTTAGACCAGAATTTAGAATTGAGTTTGGCGACCGAGACCCGCTTGTTTGATGATGGAGCGTGCACAAAGCGGTTTGCACCAAGATAAATCCCGACGTGGCTTACCTGGCGATTACGACGGAGACGGAAAAAGACCAGATCACCCGGACGTAGATGTTTACGCGAGATGGGCTGCGTTGCACGATATTGCTCGCCGGTCGTACGTGGTACGTGCTGTCCCGTTTTTTTATGGCTATAAAAAACCAGTCCACTACAGTCAAAGCCGGTTTTGGGATTTAATCCACCATACCGATAGGGAGTACCAATCTGAGCCTTGGCATGGTGAATTATTTTTTGGGCATGGGGGTTCGTCGAACCTCGTTTAACGGAGGACTGACAACCGCTAAGGCCAAGTGAAACGACAATAAACAGGATATTTGCTAGTTTAAAATACATAATAAAATCAAGTATATAAATAAGTATTGTAATGTGTTTTATAACTATAGAACATACGAGCCACTTCGTACATAGCTTTTGTCTATTATATCGGCAGGGGATGTTCTAAAATTAGCCTATGGTCTTACCAGCGATATCAGCAATGAATTCTCGAGGTTCCGTCGGCCCAGTGACCGAGGGGCAACCGCGTCGTGATGGTCAGTCCGGGCACTTTTTTGCGCTACGACAGGATCAGGTTGCAAATGATGCCGTGGGTGATTCAGCTATTCAGAAGGCATTGCCAACCTCAACAACGACACAAATGACGCAAACATCACTGGAGAAGTGGATGCGCCTTGTGGGGGCAACACGGCAATTGTCCTATCAGGGAGAGAAATCGGACACTTTTCAGAGTGATGCCTCCAATATGCGTTACCGTTTGCAACGGACATATTTTGACCAGGAACGTCAAACGATACCGCAGTCCCCTCAAGTCCCTGACCAAAGGCTTCAGGCATACCGAGATGCCGCGCCCCATGCCGCTGAGGCGGTGGCAATTAATTTTGTGGTTTAGTCAGGGGATGAGTCACAGCTTGACGTGAAATTTGCTGTAGAATTCGAACTTGTCAGCCATAAAATTTAAGTTCATCGCTCGAGAATCTGATATTCATGCCACCGCGAAAAAAGCGCACACGTCGCAATCCTAAACCACGCCCACGAAAAACGCGCACGCGATCATTCAAATGGCGTAAACCCTTAGCGGTGTCTTTATTGGTGATCGCTTGCCTATCAATTTTGTATGTCATTTATCTGGACTGGCAAGTACGTAGCCAGTTTGAAGGTAAACGTTGGGCAATCCCGGCTCGAGTATATGCACGTCCTCTGGAACTGTATGAGGGGAAGCTGTTATCTGCACAGCAACTGGAGCGACAGCTGGTATTAATGGGTTATCGTATTCAATACAGTCCAAAAACAGCGGGCAGTTATTCGCGTGAAGGTAAACGATTTTTAATTCACAGCCGTCGTTTTCAATTTTGGGATGGCGTAGAACCAGAACGTATTGTTGAAGTTGTTCTCGATAGACAGTCAGTTTCCTCGATTACTGACGATAAGACCAATACGTCAATTGACTTATTGCGTCTGGAGCCCATGCATATCGGTGGCATATATCCGTTGCACAAAGAAGATCGTATTTTGATCCAGCTTGCACAGGCCCCCAAAAATTTATTAACCGCTTTGTTAGTGATAGAAGATCGGCGTTTCTATGATCATTATGGTGTTGATCCAAAAGCCATTGCCCGAGCCTTATGGACGAATGTGCGTGCTGGAAAAACAGTGCAGGGCGGTAGCACCTTAACCCAGCAATTGGTAAAGAATTTCTTTTTAAGTAATGAAAGAACACTCTGGCGCAAGGCTAATGAAGCGATTATGTCTGTGTTATTAGATTTTCATTACGATAAGAATGAAATTCTTGAAGCCTATTTAAATGAGATTTATCTGGGACAGGATGGTGGTCGCGCGATTCATGGTTTTGGTTTAGCCAGCCAGTTTTATTTCGGGAAGAATGTTGAAAAGCTGGAATTGTCGGAGATGGCAACACTGGTCGCGTTAATTCGTGGTCCAAATTATTATCATCCAATAAGGGCACCTAAACGCCTTATTGCACGCCGTAATTTAATAATTGAAAAACTGGCAGAAGAAAAAATCATACAGCCCTGGCAAGCAAGAATGGCAAGTCGAAAAACCTTAGGTCTGCAAACGTATGCCAGTCGTGGCGCCAATTATTATCCGGCCTTTATTGAACTGGTTCGTCGACAACTGCGTAAAGAGTATGATGAAAAGGATTTGCAGTCAGAAGGACTGAAAATTTTTACAACCCTGGATCCCTGGGTTCAGGATCAGGCTGAGATTGCACTGCAAAAAACAGTGCAGCAGCTAAAGCCAACAACAAGGTCAGGCGCAGTTTTGCAGGGAGCCGTTTTAGTTAGCAGTACGACTGATGGTGAGGTCTATGCGATTGTGGGCGATCGTCAACCACGCTATACAGGCTTTAACCGCGCACTTGATGCTGTCAGGCCTGTTGGCTCATTGATTAAACCTGCCGTGTATTTAACTGCACTATCAAACAAGGATGAGTTTAACCCTGCTACGTTGCTGGAAGATAAAGCGGTTCGCTTGCTTGGTCCTGATAAAAAAACCTGGGCACCTGAAAACTTTGATCGTAAAACGCATGGCAATGTACCGTTATTTGAATCGTTAACGCGTTCGTATAATTTAGCAACGGTTAATCTTGGCTTGAAGGTTGGTTTTGAGCCGATTCAGGAAACATTAAAACGGCTGGGTGTTGAGCAAAATATTCCACCCTATCCTTCTATGTTGTTAGGTGCAGTGGGCATGTCGCCAATTGATGTCATGCAAATGTACCATACCTATGCGAGTGGAGGCTTTCGTTCACCTTTACGTTCAATTCAATCGGTGATGACGGCAAACGGAAAACCCTTGCAGCGATTCCCGTTACAGGTAAAACAGGTGGTTGATGCCAAACTGATTCATCAATTAAATACGATATTGCGCCGTGTTGTCACGGATGGTACTGCCCGTCAATTAAATCACTGGGTAGGTAAAGACATTGTCATTGCCGGTAAAACCGGTACGACGAATGATTTACGCGATAGCTGGTTTGCCGGCTTTAGCGGTCGTCATTTAGCGGTCGTCTGGATGGGGAATGACCAGAATAAATCCACAGGACTGACAGGCTCAAGTGGTGCGATGCGAGTCTGGGCAAATATGTTCCAGCATATTGAAACACAAGATTTAAGTTTAAGTGATATGCCGGGGCTTGATTATCAATATATTGACCACCACAATGGTTTTGTTGCAGAGGAAAGTTGTGATCGTGCTGTACGGTTACCCTTTTTCCCCGCGCAAGTCCCGACACAAGTGTCAGGCTGTAAATAAAATCTATCAGGTAATTTTTAATGTTGAATCGTGTGTTGAAGTTGGGTGTGATGGTGATCGGCACAGTGCTGATTGCCGCTTGTTCTACTACAGTAAAGTTACCCGCAGATGATACTGACAGTATAATCCCGGCAGATGAGCAAATACGTCCTGATGCGACCACGTCCGCGGCCATTAAACGTCTGATTGAAAATGCCAGACAGGCTTCAAAACAGGGTCAGATGAGTCGGGCGGAATCATTTCTGGAACGCGCTATTCGTATTGAGCCAAAAAATCCGTTCCTGTGGCATTACCTGGCGAAACTGCATTTGTATCAAGGGCATTATCAACGGGCAGAGGGGCTGGCATCAAAATCAACATCGCTAATGCAAAACTCCCAACGATCACGACTCCATGCAGACAATTGGCGAATTATCGCCCATGCGCGACAATATCAGGGAGATACGGTTGGTGCACAGCGTGCTCAGGATGAGGCAAGCTCTCTATCTAGCGGGAATCATTGAGAAAAATCTGTCTAGGCATTTCCAGCATCGCTCCTTTGGAGTAGACTCTGATTAAATATTCACCTTAACTGGACGCTACTATATAGTGTAGTCGTCAAATTTCAGGGTAATAACAGAAGGTCTTAATGAGTCTCTACGCCGTTGATAAACTGATTTCACAAGCACGTCATCTGGCGGCTGACTATCGTCGTGCTACCGGAAAATCGTTACCGATTAGTGGCGAAATTGCGATTCATGATGCCTGCAGCTTACTCAACCTTAAAGCCTGTGAAACCCCCACTGCAGGTTATGATGCCATTGGCGGTGGCGAGCGCGAAGGCAAGCGCATTCAGATAAAAGGCCGGGCCATTTTCAATGAGAACAAAGGTGGCCAGCGGCTTGGTCAATTAAAACTGGAACAGACCTGGGACAGTGTGCTTTTGGTTTTAATGAATGCCGATTTTGAAACCGAAGAAATATATGAAGCCGATCGAGATACCATCATGGATGTGATGGCAGATGCTAGCAACAGCCAGCGAAAAAAACGCGGTGCCATTTCCGTTTCTCGTTTCAAACGCATCGCTACGCTGGTCTGGTGTCAACAAGAGGGTGCGATTACTGACGAGGTCTGGGATAATCAGGCCAGCACACCATAATCCTTATAATCCTTTATACGCAAGAGTGACCGTTTAAACATCGAATGTATTCACCAAAAGACATCCTGGGTGAGGGCGGAGCCTTAGCCACGCATATCAAAGGATTTTCATCACGCCCCTCACAACAGGAAATGGCTGAAAAAGTGCTGGATGCCATCGACGCTGGTCAGAACCTGATTGCCGAGGCGGGCACAGGTACGGGGAAAACGTTTGCGTATCTGGTGCCAGCAATTTTATCCGGCCGAAAAACCATTATCTCTACGGGCACGAAAAATTTGCAGGATCAACTTTTTGGCCGTGACCTGCCGTTAATACGAGACGCATTGAAAGTCCCCGTCACAGTTGCATTGCTAAAAGGCCGTAGTAATTATCTTTGCCTGCATCGTCTGCGTGTGCACGAAGAAGAAATTAAACATAGTAACCATCATCAATGGAAAGATGTGCAGATCATTAAAAAATGGTCGGCACTGACGCAAGGTGGTGATCTGGCAGAGTGTAGTCAGTTATCCGAAAGTGATCCCATCTGGCCAAAAGTCACTTCAACCATTGATAATTGTCTGGGTCAGGATTGTGATGATTTTCAGCAATGTTTTTTAACACAGGCACGCCGTGAAGCACAGGCTGCGGATATTATTGTGATTAACCACCATTTATTGATGGCGGACATGGCGTTACGTGGTGAAGGCCATGGTGAGTTACTGCCAAGTAGTGATGTTTATATTATGGATGAAGCCCACCAACTTGCTGAAGTTGCCAACGGTTTCTTCGGTCAACGCCTTAGCAGTTTTCAATTAACAGAACTTGCGAATGATATTCGTGCGGAATACCGTAAAGATATTAACGAAGGTGATGAACTGTTAGTACAGGCGGATAATCTTGACACGCTGGTGCGTGAGGCGCGATTATCCTTAGGGACAAAAGTCTCACGGCAATCATGGCAGCAACTTCGTGATATCCAAAAGGTTGTTGATGCCATTGCCGACATTAGTGACTTGCTGGAAGCGCTAATTGAATTGCTGGATCCATTATGTGAGCGTAGCAAGGGACTAGAGAACTGTCATAAACGTGCCGTTGAATTAACCAGTCGACTCGGCCTGTTGATGAATTTTACGGATACGGAAAATATTTACTGGCTTGATGCACATCGTCGTTCCTTCAGTCTGCACCGAACACCATTGCAAATTGATGAAGTCTTTCAACAACATCAGGAAAGTATGGGTGGTAGCTGGATCTTTACTTCCGCGACTCTGGCCATTGGGGAAGACCTGCATTATTTTGCACGACAGTTAGGCATTCAAAATGCAAAGAGTTATTGCTGGCCAAGTCCTTTTGATTTTCGCTCGCAATCACTATTGTACTTGCCTGAGAATATGCCAGAGCCAAACACACCACAATATCCTGGTGCTTTTGTCGATGCGGCCATGCCAGTGTTACAGGCGAGTCGTGGCAGGGCCTTTGTTTTGTTTACCAGTCATCGTGCTCTGGAAACCTGCGCGCCTGATTTTGAAGCACGACTCGATTTCCCTATCTTCAAGCAGGGCGATGCACCTCGTGATCAATTGCTGACAACATTTCGCAATACACCCAACGCGGTACTACTAGGTTGCCAAAGTTTTTGGGAAGGTGTGGATGTGCGTGGAGAAGCACTTTCCTGTGTCATTATCGACAAACTTCCATTTGCTTCCCCGGATGATCCTATCCTGCAGGCGCGCCTTGCAATGTTAAAAGATCGTGGTGGCAATCCCTTTATGGACTATCAGGTACCGCAGGCAGTCATCGCATTGAAACAGGGTGTGGGCAGACTCATCCGAGACTATAACGACAGTGGTGTCATTATGATTGCGGACCCGCGCCTGTTAAAAAAATTCTACGGCAAACGTTTTCTAAAGAGTCTGCCACCGGCACCAATATCGCGTTCCATCGATGAGGTGAAAAATTTCTATACACTGGTCAACCCCGGTACCGAGATGGTGCTTGAGTCATGAAACTGCTGGCCATTGATACCGCCACTGAGGCCTGTTCGGTGGCGCTCAATTTAGATGGCGAGATCATTGAACGCTATACTATTGAACCACGTAGTCATGCCAGTCAGGTATTACCCATGGTCGATGCACTGCTGGCAGAAACCGGCGTGACCTTATCCAATGTTGATGCCATTGTGTTTGATCGTGGCCCGGGTTCTTTTACCGGTATCCGTATTGGCACCAGTGTTGTTCAAGGCCTGGCCTTTGGTGCCGAGTTACCGGTAATTCCTGTCTCCAGTCTGGAGATTATGGCGCAAGGCCACCTCGGCAAGATCAATGGCACGCATATGGTAGCTATGCTCGATGCTCGTATGAACGAAATTTATTGGGCAACATTTAAAATAACAGATGACAGTTTCGTGATGCAAGATGAGGAACAGTTATCAGCCCCCGAAAATATATCACTGCCTGTTGGCCAATATTCGGTTGTGGGAACGGGTTGGCGCGCATATCAGGAAATTTTTAAGCAAAATACAAGTATCGAATGGATTGAGACATATCCCGATGCGTTACCTCGGGCAGCCGATCTGGCACTACTGGCTGCAAAGCCTTGGCATGAACAGAAGGGATTGGAACCAATTCAGGCGCAGCCGGTCTACTTACGCAACAATGTTGCCAGGAAGAAAACAGAACAAAAATAATTTATCATTCAGGATAACGCATATGCGATTTAAGCCCTTACTCATTCTCGTAACATGTTTGTTCATACCAATGGTACAGGCAGAAGAAACACTGGCGGCAGCCCCCACCGTGGCACCCGTAGTAAACCATAACACGGGATTGGAACCTCAACCCTCAATACCTTTTATTTCCCCTGTCTATGAAAAGATCATCAAAGGTGATTTTAATAAGATCTATCAAACAGTTTTTACTGCGTTGGAAAATAACGGTTACTTTGTTGTCTTTGAGCCCAATATTGGCAAGCAATTGGAACGGTTCAAGCAACGTTGGGGAGACAAGTACAATAAAAACAAGATTGAACGAATAAAGAGTATGATTTTTTGTAATGCCTGGTATGCCAATGAAGTCAGTAATATGGATCCCAAACTCTTAGCCATGTGCCCGATGCATATTACTTTGACTGAAAAGCAGGGAATGGTGAGTTTGCTCTTTGTGCGCCCCAGTATTATTGCGAAAGGCAGTGGGGCAGAGAAAGTTGCGCTTGAGATTGAGCAGGATGTACTACGTTCGATTGAAGAAGGTTTAAATCGATAGTTTTAGATCTGGAGAATTTCTGTTTATATGCAGTGTAATGACTGCGCGGGTAGAAATTAAAAAACACCATAACACTGTTACTAGCTGTTGCCTTTAAGGGTGGCTTTTAATTGTCGTCGTCGGTGTAGTCATTGGAATATAGTGTGAAACCCCAATGTTCTGTTGATCGACAAATTCAGCTATTTTTTTAGTGAAGTCATGACCTGTGATTCGCTTACGATGCCATGATGAAGCCAGTTTGCAACATGCTGGCTGGAAATACGTAGAGCGGCTCGGTCTTCCATAAGTTCAATGTGATTGATATCAGGAACTTTTGATGCACCGATACCCTGATCTATCCAGCGTACTACATAGCCAAGAATTCCTTGCTTATTATTATCGAGCTCATTCTGAATTTCTTTTTACTCCAGCAGGCGAATCTGCAAGAGGAAATAACAGAAAATCATCAAGACGTGCATGTCGCGTAATTGAACTGTCTTTTGTTTTTCAACTACATTTAGTCGTTCCTCTTTATAACCAGAAACCAAACGGGTAAGTATATGAAGCATTGAATGAAGATGCGTGTGCAGGTCTGGCAGCAGGTTTATCGCTGTTTGGTACGCGTGCATTGTGGTTGTCGTATGAAAGCTTTGCGATTAATGGTTGGCCGATTGTTCAAACAACCTGACGTTGTTGCGGTGCAGGTGGATGTGCAGCAGATAGGATCTGATCGCGCAGCCTTGTTACGCGATATCGTTAAACAGGCAGAAATTGCTCATGCGAAAAAAAAAACACCGGTTATTTTCACAAGCCGTGTCGAACAGGTGTTTTCTGACCAGGCCGCACGCCTGGGTTTTGGTGAGCAGGTTTCTGCCTTATTAATGGAGGTGGTAAAAAACTTGCCTGTCAGTATTGGTTATTTAATCAGCAAGGGCGGTATCACTTCGAATGATGTACTGAGTACAGGGCTAGCATTGCAGACATCAAGGGTAGTGGGACAAATACTTCCGGGCTGTTCAGTGGTGTGCTGTCCGGATGATCACCCTCGCTTTCCCAATATGCCAGTCGTGATATTTCCTGGAAATGTGGGCGATGAAAATGCACTATCGAAAATTTTTCAGTGCTTACCAAATACTGAGTAAGGTTTTTATGATTTTTAGCAGACTATATTTGACCAGTGGCGTAGAGTTACATAGATGCGAGTGGGGTACTATGTTAAAGACATGTACTGTAGGGCAAGACAAAAACAGACAATAAAAAAGGATAACTAGATTAGCAACGAATGATATACAACTTCGTGAAGGGGCCACCCTGATTCGATGTACATCAACAATAAAAGAGGAGTCAATAATGAAAGACGATAAAAAATCGACCATTGTTACGGGGGAGGCAAAAAAGTCAAACAGTCGCCGTAATTTCATTAAGTCAGCGGCTGCGGTAGGTGGGTCAGCGATTGTGGGAGCACCCTTCATTGGTAATGCGGTCGCCGCAAAAGGTCAGACCTGGAAAATTCAAACTACCTGGGATGCTGGAACTACCGGATACACACTGTTTGAAAAATGGTGTAAAGGTTTCAAGGAAAAAACCGGTGGTGAACTTAGAGTAAAGCCCTTTGCGGCAAAATCAGTCGCGGCAGATAATAATGCACTTTTTGAGGCCGTTAAGACAGGCGTCTTGCAGGGCATGAATCCTTTTACCTTGTACTGGGCAGGTAAGATACCGGCCTCGGTCTTTTTGTCGTCGTATCCGGCTGGGCCGGATCAACCTGCACAGTGGGATACAATGTTTTATGGCCTGGGCATGCTTGAAATGGCGCGTGAGATTTATGCCAAGCAAGGACTGGTGTACGTAGGACCGATTCACCACGATGCCAATATCATTCATTCAAAGAAACCAGTGAACACTTTGGCCGACTTTAAAGGTCTGAAGCTACGTGTCCCTGGTGGCATGGTGTCTGAAGTGTTTCAGGCCTTTGGTGCGAGTACCGTGAGCCTGCCAGGTTCGGATATTTTTCCTGCCCTGGAAAAAGGTACTATTGATGCGGCCGATTATGTCGGGCCCGCAGTTAACTGGGATCTGGGTTTTGGCCAGGTGACTAAATATATCCTGTTCGGCCCTCCAGGCATGATGTCAATGTATCAACCAGTTGATTTAATGGACCTTACGGTAAATCAACGTGCCTGGAATCGTCTGTCGCCTGCTTTGCAAGCGCTGGTCGAAGAACAGGTTAAGTCTTACTCGCTTGAACATTATGTTTCTATTCAAAAACGTAATGTCATTGCGCTTGAGAAATTCAAAAAGTCAGGTAGTGTCGTGTCTCGTCTAAGCATGAATGATGTGGATGAGTTTCGTCGTAAGGCTATTCCTATCTGGTATAAGTGGGCGGAAAAAGATGGTGATGCAAAACGTGTATTCAAATTACAACTGGATTATATGTTGAATGATATTATGGGTTATGTAAACCCATCAGATATCAAAGGACATAGCATTTAAAGGCCAGATGTATCATGTTTAAGTAGAGGGTGGTGATAATGCCACCCTCTATTTTTATTTGAACCACGCAGTTTTGGAGAATGTTAAATGAATGATTTACACGGCTTCGGTTTTGTTGTGCCGCATTGGGCATACTGGGGCTGGCTGACATTGATGCCACTACTAATGATGTACATGATCAAGCGTGAGGCAGCTAAATGCATACCTCCCCCGAAAGCATTAGATGAAGAGCTTGCGCTGGATGTGTTAGCAGAAGAAGACCCGGTACTTAAAGTACAGGGGAATCGTTTTACAAAATTAATCGATAAAATCAGTGATTTCACCGGAATCTTTATTGCACTTTGGACTGTTAACGCTGTTGTTGCCTATTTTTATGAAGTTGTGATGCGTTATATTTTTAATATGCCCACGATATGGGTGCATGAAGCCTCATTTTTATTGTTTGGTATGCAGTATCTCATGACGGGAGCTTATGCCTTGTTGCACGGCGCGCATGTGCGTGTTGATGTGCTCTACGTAAGACTGCCAGAGCGTGGTCGTGTTGGTATGGATATTTTTACCTCGGTGTTTTTCTTTATATTTGCGATGGCGCTTATCGGAACGTCATGGGGCTTTTTTGTCAGTTCATTTGAAATGGGTGAAACGACTATCGAAACATGGGGGATTCAATATTGGCCGGTTAAGTTGCTAATGTTCTCAGGTGCCGTCTTACTCACATTGGCAGGGCTGTCCAAACTTATAAAAGATATTATGTTGTTCCGTGCTATGGGTGAGGCAAGTCGATAATGAATTCAGTATCCAATATGCCAAAACCGACCTCAAACACGTCGAGCAAATTCTGGACATGGTTGATGATCCTGGCCACCGCAGGCATGGCCTTTGCTGTTATTGTCGAGCTAATCAATATTCTTTTTTATGATCCTTATGGCGATGAATATTTTATTTTTCGCACTGCTGGCGTGCTTGAAGACACGGATATCGCTACACTAACCTGGTTAATGTTTGGCACCTTGTTTGTCGCTTTAATGATGGGCCTGCCTCTGGCTTTTGTAACTGGCGGTCTGGGTGTGGTTTTTATTTATCTGGTCGGTGATCAGGCAATGCTAAATATTATCCCAAGCCGCATTTTTCCTATGATGACAAATTCGGATCTGGCAGCCATTCCACTCTTTATATTTATGGCATCCATGCTGGAAAGGGCAGGTCTCATCGAGGAGATGTTTGATGTCGTTTATAAATGGATGGGTGGTCTGAACGGTGGTCTTGCCGCCGCGACCATACTGGCATCGACAATTCTTGCCGCCATGGTCGGCGTTATTGGTGCCGCAGTGGTGACGATGGGTATTATTGCTTTACCGGCAATGTTGAAACGAAAATATAACCATGAGATTGCTTTAGGTTCAATCATGGCAGGGGGTACCCTGGGCATTTTGATACCGCCATCGATACTGGCAATTCTGTATGCTGTTGTCGCACAACAATCTGTGGGCGAACTTTACCTCGGGTCTATTTTGCCGGGGATAATGTTATCAGGCATGTACATGGGGTATGTTTTGTTGCGTTCATGGCGCAACCCATCGTTAGGGCCTGCAATTCCTGTCGAAGAACGCATTAGTTTGGTCGAAAAATTATTGCTCCTGCGACAATTGATCGCCCCATTGATTCTTGTCTTTACGGTGTTGGGACTATTGTTCGGTGGCATTGCCACACCGGTTGAAGCTGCCGGTATTGGATCGTTTGGCGCCATTATTGTTGCCATATTACATAAGCGCTGCAGCTTCAAAGGTCTAAAAGATGCTTCAGTGGGTACGGCCAAGGCCTCGGCCATGGTGTTGTGGATTATTTTTGGGGCATCAATCTTTGTTGGCTTTTATATATTACAGGGCGGTCAGACATTTATAACTGAAGTAATATTAGGCACGGGAATGTCATCGTATGGCATTTTATTTTTAATGATGGTTTTGCTCGTGGTGTTGGGTATGTTTCTCGACTGGGTCGGGATACTTTTACTCGCGGTTCCGATATTTGTCCCCATAATAAAATCGTTGACCTTTGATGGCCTGTTTGGGCTACCGCCAGTACCAGGAGATAAAGTCGCGTTATGGTTTGGTGTGTTGTATCTCGTAAATATGCAAATGTCATTCATTAGTCCACCTTTTGGTTATGCATTGTTTTATTTACGTGGAGTCTGTCCTGCAGAAATTAGTATGGCGACGATCTTTAGATCCGCATTAATTTTTCTTGCCTTGCAGACAGTGGGCTTACTCCTGTGTGTATTAGTGCCGGGAATTATCACGTATTTACCGGGACTGGTGTATGGTTAATAATAAGCAAATAGGGGCAGCATTTTGTTAAATAAAGCGGATTTACTGTTGGCATTGCAAAAGATACTAGCCGCTGCTTCAGTCCTGCATGAAGCAGAGGATTTGCATCCCTATGAGTGTGATGGATTATCCGCTTACCGTAAATTACCTCTTGTTGTCGTACTACCCGAATCCATCGATCAGGTTCAGGCCATACTCCGGCTTTGTTATAAACACGATGTACCGGTTGTTGCTCGCGGTGCGGGTACGGGTTTGTCAGGTGGTGCCTTACCATTAGAAAATGGTGTCTTGCTGAGCCTGGCAAAGTTTAAAAATATTATCGAAATCGATCCGGACAATCGAACGGCCAGGGTGCAACCCGGTGTGCGTAATGTCGCCATTTCACAGGCCTGTGCGAAACACAATTTGTACTACGCACCTGATCCATCATCGCAAATTGCTTGCACCATTGGCGGTAACGTGGCGGAAAATTCAGGGGGCGTGCACTGCCTTAAATATGGACTTACCGTACACAATATCGCTCAACTTAAAGTCGTGACTATGGATGGTGAGCTTATTACCATTGGTGGTAGTGGGCTGGATTCACCGGGTTATGATTTACTTGCCCTCATGACGGGGTCGGAAGGCATGCTGGGCGTCATTGTTGAAGTCAACGTCAAACTGCTGCCTATTCCGCAACGTGCACAGGTGATTCTTGCCGCATTTGATGACGTGGAAAAGGCAGGAGCTGCTGTTGGCAATATTATTGCTAAGGGTATTATTCCTGCCGGATTAGAAATGATGGATACCCTGGCCATAAAAGCCGCAGAGGATTTTGTGCATGCAGGATATCCGGTCGAGGCCGCGGCCATTTTATTGTGCGAGGTTGATGGCACAAACGAAGATGTCTCAGAACATATCATGAGTGTTCGGGAAATTCTTAAAAACAGTGGTGCGACTGAGATTAGGACGGCAAAAGATGAGGCCGAGCGTCTGAGCTTCTGGAAAGGACGCAAAGCCGCTTTTCCGGCAGTGGGTCGTATCTCACCAGATTATTATTGTATGGATGGCACGATCCCGCGCAAGAGTCTGCCGCTAGTGCTAAAGAGTATTTCGGATATGTCCACGGAATATAATTTGCGTGTCGCCAATGTTTTTCATGCGGGCGATGGCAATCTTCATCCTTTAATTTTATATGACGCGAATATTCCGGGTGAGCTTGAGCGTACCGAAGAATTTGGTGGCAGAATTCTGGAACTCTGTGTTGAGGTAGGTGGCACCATTACCGGTGAGCATGGCGTCGGTATGGAAAAAATAAATCAAATGTGTGTGCAGTTCAACACGCAGGAGCTGCAACAGTTTCATGCGGTGAAGGCGGCGTTTGATGAAAAAGGCTTGCTCAATCCCGGTAAAGCGGTACCGACGTTACATCGATGTGCAGAACTGGGTGCCATGCATGTGCATAATGGGGAATTGCCTTTTCCTGAGCTTGAACGTTTTTAGTTTATATCTTAGACAGAGTTATTTTTATGAGTGATCAATCGCTAACATTGCAGGAAAATATTGTAGAGGCCTTTCAACAGCAACAGGCCGTGCAAATTATTGGAGGTAATACAAAATTCTTTTATGGTCGAACACCCAGCGGCAAGCCATTAAACGTTAGCGAACATAGCGGTATTACCAACTATGAACCTACAGAGCTTGTCATTACAGCCCGTGGTGGCACTAAACTAAGTGAAATCGAATCGCTACTGGCGGAAAATAATCAGATGCTAGCCTTTGAACCGCCGTATTTTGGCAAGACAGCAACATTGGGTGGCACCATTGCCTGTAATTTATCCGGGCCACGGCGACCTTATGCCGGTGCTGCCAGGGATTATGTGCTGGGGATAACGTTACTCAACGGCAAAGGTGAAATACTGCATTTTGGTGGCGAGGTCATGAAAAATGTGGCGGGCTATGATGTGTCTCGTCTCATGGCTGGAGCAATGGGGACGATGGGCATATTATTGGAAATCTCGCTAAAAGTGTTACCGTGTTCGGATGATGAATGTACTTTGATTAAAGAGCTTGACGAAGCATCAGCGCTAAAAAGTATTGCGCATTATTCTCGCAAGGCTTTACCGATATCAGCGTCTCTGTATGACGGCAACAAACTCTATATTCGTTTATGCGGCACCAGTCAAAGTGTTGCGAAAGCAAAACAAAAAATCGGCGGTGATACTTTGCCTGCAAAGGATAACTTTTGGCAAATTATTTCAGAGCATCGTCATGCATTTTTTAATTCTGATATGCCATTGTGGCGTTTGTCGGTCGCACCGAATACCAGGCCTTTGCGGTTAGATGGAAAAAGCTTGCTGGATTGGGGAGGGGCTCAGCGCTGGTTATTGAGTGAAGAACCCATTGAAAAGATACAACACGTTGTAGAAAAGGAAGGTGGTCACGCGGTTTTATTTCGAAATGGGGATCATGATGGCGAAGTCTTTCAAGTACTGCCAGAAAAAATGTTGCACATCCATCGGGAATTAAAAAGGGCTTTCGACCCTGAAAGTATTTTAAATCCTGGTCGCATGTATAAGGTGTTATAGATTGTATGCAAACATCAATACATAAAAAATATGCGAATACGCCAGAAGGTATTGAAGCCGATAGCATCCTGAGGAGTTGTGTTCACTGTGGGTTTTGTACGGCAACATGTCCTACCTACCAATTACTTGGTGATGAACTAGATAGTCCCCGTGGACGTATATATTTAATTAAACAGGTATTAGAGGGAAATGAGGTTACACGTAGCACACAGATTCATCTGGACCGTTGTTTAACCTGCCGAGCGTGTGAAACCACCTGCCCATCTGGCGTGCGATATTCCCGTCTTGTCGATATAGGTCGCAATATTGTTGAAAAAAATGTTAAACGACCCGTGTTTGAAAGACTCTCGCGCTGGAGCCTACGGCAGTTATTAACGCACAAAGGCCTGTTTAGTATTTTATTACGCATTGGCCAGAACGTCGCGCCTGTATTGCCAGCAGTATTAAAACAGAAAATTCCAGCACGACGTTATGCAGAAAAGACATCAACATCTACAGAATTCTCTCGTCGTATGTTAGTACTCGATGGCTGTGTTCAACCTGCGACAAGCCCCAACACCAATGCCGCGACGACCCGTGTTTTGGAAAAACTTGGGATAACAATACAGCATGCAAAGCAAGCAGGCTGCTGCGGTGCTGTAAGTCATCATTTATCTGCACATGAAGCGGCTCTGAATGAGATGCGCAATAATATTGATGCCTGGTGGCCTTATATTGAAGTAGGGGCGGAAGCCATCATTATGACGGCCAGTGGTTGCGGTGCGATGGTAAAGGAATATGCAGACCTGCTATCGGGTGACCCTGACTATGCAAATAAGGCAGCGCGAGTTAGTGACTTGTGTAAAGATATTAGCGAAGTCCTTGCAGAAGAAGATTTAAGCCATTTTCACTGTAAGAATCCAGACACGAAGTATAGTGTGGCATTTCATTCGCCCTGTACACTACAACATGCACAAAAGATTAACGGCAGCGTAGAGTCAATCCTGGAAAAAGCCGGTTTTAATCTAGTCGAGATCAATGACGGTCACCTGTGCTGTGGCTCAGCAGGTACGTATTCTATCCTGCAGCCGAAGCTATCAAAGCAGTTGCTTAAGGAAAAAGTGTCATGCTTGCTACAGAATGAGCCGGATTATATTGTCACTGCAAATATTGGTTGTCAGATGCATTTGCAGACAAAAATCACCTCACCTGTCATGCACTGGATAGAATTGCTGGATAAGGCGTGTCAATAAGAAAGTCAAATTTTCAACCCCATAATGATATCTGTATTTAACTAATCACGCTTCAGCAGTAAAGCCAAAGGCTTTGTCATGCACGTAAACCAGCTTGCAGTCATCTATGTATTTCGCATCATGGATACGTCCCGCCTTAATATATCCAGTTTCACCTTTATTTAAAGTGATTCTCTCGCCGTCAGGGCATAGTCCATCAGATGATTTGGTAAAAAACTGGATCGACATTTTACCTTCAACAACAATTGTCATGTCGTCACCGGGGTGAGAGTGGGGTGGTTCTTCAGAACCGGCAGACCACATTTCCAGCATCACGTCAGCGCCGTCTGGATTCGTAGGGTAGGTTGTTCTTACGGTAAAGCCATTAGGCGTATCTGGCACCGATACGTGATTGTTCCATACTGAGGAGGTGTCACTGTTTATTTCTTTGTTGGATTTAGTGTTCATGTTTATCCTTTATTTTGAATCTACTGGTGAGTTGATAGTGACCAATAGGGATATAGTCGCCATTTTACGGTATGTTTTGTAGCAATGACAGTAACTAGGGTCGCAACATAGTTTTTCCGGTTTTTAGTAAGCGGGTCGGCCAGTGTCGTCATTGTTAAAGGCGGGATGGAAAATCGATAAGTCGAGTTTTTGTTCAATGAAAAAGTGGATGGCATACTCAAAGGTGCCTGGCGGTAACTGATCGGCGTAATTTACAACGACCATCTTACTTTGACTGGGAACATTCAGGATAAAATTTGCATTGCGTAACACTTCTTGTGAATTTGTGCCATTTTATCAAAATTTTATCTTTTCCTTATGTTTTTCTACAGCCTCAACGTGAAAGTTGAGTTGCGGATTTATTTTGGGTTCTTTTTGTGCAACTGCCTACAAAAAGAACCCAAAATAAATGCGTCAACTCCAACGCCTGGTTACGTGCGCCCATCCTTGAAATTATAGCCTCAATATGTTTATATGTGTATATTATACTTAATTTTTACACATAGGTAATTACTATGCGAACAAACATTGTAATAGATGATGATCTCATGGATGAAGCATTAAAACTCTCCGAAACAAAAACAAAGCGCGAAGTAGTTGAACTTGGCCTTAAGGCGTTGATTAAGCTTAAAAAACAAGAAAATATTAAACAATTTAAGGGCAAGTTAAAATGGACAGGCGACCTCAAAGGAATGCGAGCTAACAGATGATTTTCGTAGATTCGAGCGTTTGGATTGATTATTTTAATGGTAATACTTCCCCTGAAGTCGATAAGCTTGATTCTTTGCTGGGAACAGAACCAATATCCACTGGTGATCTGATCTTAGCCGAGATACTCCAAGGCTTCAGAAATGACAAAGACTACAAAACAGCTAAAAACCTTCTTACATCTTTAACTATCTTCAATATGCT
>Ga0316204_10004634_pt1 | contig 24278 bp, 21 predicted proteins | sample 6monrhotite_MG_2_FD_205661 | JGI IMG/M metagenome (GOLD analysis project Ga0316204, IMG submission 205661) | Microbial mat bacterial communities from mineral coupon in-situ incubated in ocean water Damariscotta River, Maine, United States -... | ecosystem: Environmental > Aquatic > Marine >... | reverse complement strand
CGGGCCGTGAGTCCTGAGAACGTTCTCGAGTTTCATCGCTCTGTCGCAGGCGCCGCCCAGGTTGGCGAACTGCGCCAACAAGCCCGGTGGCGGCGATGAATTCCCCATCCAGTCCCCCGCGCAACGACCGGAGGCTGCTGTTGACGCACAGGTGGGTGCGGAGCCTCTAAAACCTGTGTCCCGGTCCCACCCCGTACCTCTCTCCTCTCCCCTCCTGGGCTCGATGACGGTAAGCCTGCGCCGTTGTCGATGAGGGCGGTGAGGTCACGCAGGCAGGGGGAACGCCCTCGCTGCCTCCAGTCGATCCTGGAGGGCTACCAGACGTTCAGTCGTCTGCCTGCTCGCTGAGGACGCCCTGGGACCGCCAATGGCGAAGTGCCCCGACCAGGGAGATTCGGGCGTGTGTGACGCAAGCTGCACGTCACCGGCCACCAGACCTTGTCGACTTGACGCTGACGACTCGTCCGGGGATTCGTTAGCGCAGCGAGCACACGTCGAATCTACCCAGGGGCACCGCGCCGCCCAAGACGGTCGGGAAGTCCAACAACCCAACAGGCAGCACGACGGCGCCTCGCCGTGACGCTCAAACTACGAGCCCGCGACTGCCAAAACCGATCGAAGCGTCACCAAAAACATCCGCCAAACCGAGCCGAACCCCGACAAACCAGCCGAACCCCGACAAACCAGCCGAACCCCGACCTGCCCCGCCAATCCGACGAACCCGACGAACCCGACGAACCGACAACCGACAACCGACAACCGACAACCGACAACCGACAACCGACAACCCACCCAGCCCAAAACAACCTCACCCCCGAGACACCTTCAAACGCCGCCACCCCCGCAAGATCTCATGACAACAACCAGGGACACAGATCAGATGATGGAGGAGCAAGAGCCCCCAGCCCCTGGCGCCGAGACGGGGGCCGAAGAAGAGGGTGGCCCAGAGAGCGGCCGCGAGCCAGGTGATAGCGATGATTACCCCGATATCAATGCGTCGCTTTGCCATACCTGTCCTTGTTGGGGGGATCATATAAGCTTCGCCGATGTCCGAAGCCTTCCGCTCCCTCATCGTCGCCCCTCGCGAAGCCGGTATGCGCGTCGACGTCTATCTCTCCGCCCGCTTCGATGGCCTCTCCCGAACGGCAGTCGCCCGCGCCATTCGGGCGGGCGAGATCACATCCGCCGAGCGCACGCTGAAGCCCTCCTCCCTGCTTCATCCCAACGAAGAGCTGCGCGTCACCATCACGGAGCTGGCCCCGCGGACACCGCCGCCGCCCTGTCCGCCCGTGCTCTTTGAAGACGATCGCGTCATCGCCTTCGACAAACCCTCGGGCCTCCTGATGCACCCCGTAGGCCGCTCCTTCGTCTGGGGGCTCATCAACCTCGCCCGCATACGCTTCCCCGATGAAGAGCTCCACCTCGCCCATCGATTGGATCGGGAGACCTCTGGCGTCACCCTCGTCGCTCGGGATGCTGACGCCAACCGCTGGCTCAAGGAAGTCTTCAAGAGCCGGGCCGTCGAGAAGACCTACTGGGCCATTGTTCGCGGCCTGGTGCCTTGGAGTGAGCGCGTCATCGATGCTCCCATTGGTGATGACGAGTCCTCACCCATCCGACTGAAGCGCGGCGTTCGTGCGGATGGACAGCTCGCCGTTACCCGCACCAGGGTGCTCTGGCGGGGGGACGACATCACCCTCGTGGAGTGCGCGCCTGAGACCGGCCGCACCCACCAGATCCGGGTGCACCTCGACCACGTCGGGTTTCCCATCTTCGGCGACAAGATCTACGGCCAGCCGCCAGAGGTCTTCCTCTCCCTCTTCGAGGAGCGGGACATGCCCGCGCGGAGCGATCTGCTCGGGCATCCGCGGCACTGCCTGCACGCACGGGCGCTGGCCTTCCCCCACCCCGATGGCAGCGTACGCACCATCACCGCTCCGCTACCTGAGGACTTTCGCCCTGTTCTTGGAGCTTTTCGAGAGCCCGAGCAGCGGTCATAATGGGGAGACTCCCCAGGAGTTCACCATGACCGCCATCCTCCTCGCCCTCGGACTCAGCGCCGCTCCCGCCTTCGCCCAGGAGGACAGGCCGCTGGCGATCCCCAATGACTCGGTCGCTACGCCTCAGCTCGCGCTGCCCCCCATGACCTCCGAGCAGGCGCGCGCCGCGCGGCAGTACCGCGCTCAGCGATTGATGCTCCAGAGCGAGACCGAGCTGCACGGCGGCGGCGGCACCGTGATTCATCACAACTACGGGCCTCGGCGCTACGGGCACTACGGCATGTCCTATGTCGCTCGCGACCCCATCTACGCCGTCCCGAGCTGGGGCATCTACCGCGGACCCGAGCGCCTCACGGTGCCTGAGTACCTGGGCTCCGTCGGGCGCGTGGGGCAGAAGGCGGATCTGGAGGCCAAGGTCGAGCGGCTGGAGCGTCGCTCCAAGCGCTGGTACACCCTCGGCACCCTCGGCATTCTCACCACCATCGGCGGCGTGGTCACACAGATCGCCGTGGATGATCCCGCGACCCGCTACTACAGCCACTACGCAACCCTCGGTGGTGCTGGGGCCATGGTGGTCGGTTTTGTCGGTGGCAGCTTCCCCAACGCCAAGGCCGATCAGCTCGAGAATGATCCCGCCGAGTGGCTGGAGGCCGGGCAGATCCAGCAGGAGATCGACGACTACAACGCCGATCTGGGGAACCGCCTGGGCCTGAGCCCCGAGCAGCAGATCATGCTGGAGACCGCTCCGCAGGGCGTGCGCTGGTCTCCGCGGGTGCACCCCAATCAGCAGGGCGGTGTCACAATCGGTGTGGGCGCGACCTTCTGAGCCGCCTCCCCGATCGTCGTATCGGGGGGAGCGCTCCAGTCACCGCTCGTCACAAAACGTACGCCTCCAAATGACAGGTTCAGGGGTGTGGCGGCGGGCGTGTGTGTCCGATTCTCTGATTGTCCAAGACACACACCACCCCCCGAACGGAGCGCGCTGACGATACCAAAATAGCTACTGCAGGCCGGGACCGCGAAGCGTTGCTGGAGAGGACGAAATCCTCCGGCAGCGCTTCGCCACTTTGGATCGTCTTCGCTTTGTAGAAGCTGCTCGTCAACGGATGTCACGCCCTCGCTGACCCCCTCCCCTGAGCGTCGTGTTCGACCGATTCATGGGGTGTCAAGACGGCACACAGTCTTCCAAGCCAGCTGGAGCCGAACGGGCTGAGACTACATCAGAGCCGACAGATTCATCCACACAGACTTCGCCATGTAGAACCCCATCCAGATCAGGGAGACGCAACAGACGATCGACATAGCCACTGCAGGCCGGGACCGCGGGGCGTTGCTGGAGACGATGAAATCCTCCAGCAGCGCCCCGCCTATCATTCCGCCCAGGAGTCCCCCCACATGTCCGGGGTTGTCGATCCAGGGGATGAGCAGTCCCAGCGCGAGGTTCAGACCGGCGGTGACAATCATCACGCGCCCGAAGTAGCGCCGAAGATCGGGCGGCAGGCGGTCGCGGCGGCGGCGACCGAACACGATCGCCGCGCCCATCAGGCCGAACAGAGAGCCCGACGCGCCTGTCGCCAGATCGCCGCCGATGAGCTGACTCGCGATCGAGCCCGCGAGCCCCGCGCCCAGGAAGAGAGTCAGGAAGCGCGCCGGTCCGTACAGCGTCTCCGTGATGCGGCCCAGGATCCACAGCGCCGCGAGGTTGACGGAGAGGTGCAGGAGATCGCCGTGCAGGAAGATGTTGGAGAGCAGCCGCCAGCTCTGGCCCGCCTCCACGGCGACCGAGACCCGCCCGCCGAAGGCCGCGAGCACGCCGCTCGTTCTCGGCCAGAACATCACCCCCCACCAGGGGATCTCCTCCGCCAGGTAGTCCGCCGCCCCTGTGGCCAGATGGAGCGCGGTGATGAGGAGGAACAGCGCCACAGTCATCCGGGGTGTCCGGGCGTAGCGCTCATCGAAGACAGGATCGACGTCTGTGATTTTGGACGGCTGCTGGCTCACTCCCCACTGGCTAACGCGGCGTTCAGCTTCTTGAGCTTCCGGCCCAGGCCGATGGCGAGGTTTCGGTAGAGCACCACGGCGATGTCGGGGCGCTGGCGGGTCAGCGCCGTCAGCGCGTCACGGTTCAGGGAGGCGGCGGTCACCTCGGTCTCGGCCAGGACATCGGCGGAGCGTCGGTCGCCCGTGAGCAGCGAGCGCTCGCCGACGGACTCACCGGCGTGGACGTGGCCCAGGTGCTGGGAGTCGCTGCGGCGCACAGAGACCTGACCGCAGAGGAGCATCAGCATGGAATCTGCTGTGTCGCCCATTCGGAACAGCGCCTCCCCCGCTGAGAAGTTGGCGACGTCGCAGGCGCCGGCGATCCGCTCCCGCTGCTCGATGGTCAGTCCGTTGAAGAGGGAGATCCGATCGACCGCTTCGGCGATGCGGGGCAGCACGGACTGTCGCTTCAGCGCGCCCATCACGACGTCGGCGACGGCCTGCGTGTCCTCGGTCAGCTGCATCTCGCCCACATCCGGCGGCACCAGCAGGCGGATCATCTTCACCGTGTCCAGCCGCTCCACCTCGTAGAAGACCATGGCGGGAACATAGGCGGCCGGGACGAACCCCAGCTCGACCAGCGTTCGCTGCATGCGGGTCGCGTGGGCGCTGACGTCCGCCTCGACGTACTCGATCCCCAGCTCGGCGCAGCGGACCAGGAGCGCGCTCATCAGCGGTCGGATGGCGTGATCGCTGCGGGAGATCAGCTCGAAGAGCCGCACGCCGCGCTCGATGTCATCGTGGATGAACCCGATCGCCCCGGCGACCGCGCCTTGCGCCTGGCCCGCCTCCCGGGCGATCAGGTAGGTCGCGTGTCGGGCGGTGAGCTTGAAGAAGCCGTACTGCAGGCGCATGGGCCCGAAGATCTCCCGGCGGCGCACCCGGCCCCGCTCAATGCGGAGCAGCGCTGGCAGCCCGCGGGCGGTCAGCTCCTGGATGTCGAAGGCTGTCCCGCCAGGGTAGGGCGCGGCCTCCTCGTCCACTACGACGTCGCAGGTCAGCCCGCAGTTGTGCATGGCGATGTGGGCGAGCGCGTGCACCTCCGGGACCACCCGTGGGTTGTTGCGGCGCAGGCTCAGGGCGTCGCCGAAGTGGCGACAGAACAGGGCGACCGACTCCCGCTGTATGAAGCGGTGCTTGATCGCGAGGAAGCCCACCGGCGCAAAGCCGAAGGCGTGGGAGATGCGCTGGGAGAAGGGGTGGGTGCAGCGGTTCTCCACGACCCCCACGTGCAGTCGATCCTGGACGAAGTCGACCCGCGCTTGCATCAGCGCCTTGCCCACGCCGCGTCCCCGCGCGGAGGGGAGCACCGCCAGTCGCCCGAACTCGCCGATGAGATCCGTGTATGCGCCCACATCCAGCACCACGGATGAGGTGCCCAGCACCTCGTCGGTGGCGCCATCCCGCGCGACGAGCATCAGGATGTCGTTGTTGAACACGGAGTGCTTCAGCCAGCCTTCGTCGTAGAAGAACTGGTAGGGATAATCCTCGCCGTAGGTTGCCTGGAAGATGGCGCGGATGGCGGGGACGTCTGCCTCGGCTGCTTCAATAACCTTGATGGGATCAGACATGACTCTCTCCGTCTATCTCCTGGCGAGCCGCTCCCCCGCGCGTCGGGCGACCTCTGCAAACCACGCGGCGCCGCAGCCCAGTGAGCGTTCGTCGATGTCGAACTGACCGGAGTGCGCCGGGAAGCTCTCTCGGCCGGGAACCTGGGAGCCGAAGCGGATGTAGCAACCCTTGACGTGCTCCAGGTAGTAGGCGAAGTCCTCGCCGCCCATGTTGGCCGTTCGAAGCTCGGCCACCCGCTCCGGGCCCACCACAGCGCTCGCGGCCTCGGCGGCCAGCGCGGTCATGTCGGCGGAGTTGTGGAGCGCCGGCGTACCGACACGCACGTCGACGTCGATCTGCGCGCCGTGGAGCTGGCCGATCGCGTCGGCGATGCGGCCGATGGAGCTGCGGAGGTGATCGCGGACGTTGGGCTCCTGGGCGCGGATCGTGCCCTCGAGGACGGCGTGCCCGGCGATGACGTTGGGGGCGTTTCCGGCCTGGAAGCGGCCGACCGAGATCACCGACGGGTGCGCCGGGTTTATCTCGCGGGACACCACGGTCTGGATCGCGGTGACCAGCAGGCTGCCGACCACGATGGCGTCCAGCGCCTCGTGGGGGCGGGCGCCGTGACCCGACTGGCCTCGGATGGTGAGGTGGAAGGTGTCGGTGGAGGCGTTGACCGGGCCCTCCGTGACGATCAGCACCCCGGCGGCGAAGCGGCGATCGACGTGGCCTCCGAAGATCATGCCGACCCCGTCGAGCACACCCTCGCGGATCATCGCGGGCGCGCCGGAGCCCTTCTCCTCGGCGGGCTGCCAGAGCAGGCGCACCGGGACAGGCGGCGGGGGCCCCTGGACCAGCAGCTCCGCGGCGCCCAGCAGCATGGTCGTGTGCCCGTCGTGTCCGCAGGCGTGCATCACGCCCTGGTTGATCGAGGCGAAGGACAGACCGGTGTCTTCGTGTACGGGGAGGGCGTCGGTGTCAGCCCGCAGCGCCACCATGGGGCCGTCGGTCGCGCCGGGGATGTCAGCGACCACACCCGTGCCGGCCATGCGCCTCGGCGTCAGCCCGAGCGCGGCGAGCCGGGTCTCGATGATCGAGGCGGTTCGCTCTTCCTCCCAGGACAGCTCGGGGTGTCGATGGATGTCCCGACGCAGGGCGACGAGTCGTTCGAAGAGCTCCGGAGGGATGTGCGTGGACATGGTTGTGGTCAGGTGATCAGGTCGGGGGGGAGGGCGGCTGTCTGAAACCAGAAGCGCGTCAGGGTCTGGAGAGTCTCTATCAGCGCGGCGAAGCCCACGGGCTTGATGATTACCGCGTTTGCGCCCATTTCGTAGGCGGAGGCGATGTCGGAGCTTGCCCAGGAGGAGGTGAAGAGGACCACCGGGATGCAGCGGAAGCGGGGGTCGTTCTTGACCGTCCCCAGCAGCTCGCGCCCGCCGCGTCCGGGCATGTTCAGATCCAGCAGCACGAGCTGCACGGAGGGCGCGTCAGCGTACGCCCCTTCTTTCCCGAGGTAGCTCGGGAGATCGTCGCCGTTCTCCAGGATGTGCATGGTGTACGGCAGGTTGGACTTCTTCATCGCCTCCTGCATCAGCTCATGATCGAGTTCGTCGTCATCAACCAGCAGCAGGGAGAAGTTCTGGCGTTCGTCCATGGGTATACAGTTTAGTTGATCTCAGTCCGGCGTCGAGTCCTGGCGAACGCGTCGGAGGAGAACCCGGGCCTCGGTGTTGCTCGGGTTCCGAAGCAGGACGCGCTGTAAGCGGGCCTCGGCCTGAACGTAATCACCGAGCTGGGCCTCGATCTGCGCCAGGAAGAGCTGGCAGGACTCCAGCTCCGGCGACATGGAGACGGACAGCGCCAGCAGATCGTGCGCCTCGCTCCAGCGGGCGTCCCTGGAGCGGCTGACGTCATTGAAGACCGCCCAGCCGAGGTAGCCCATGTTGCGCGCGGAGCTCAGGTTGATGGACCGCGCCGCCTCGAAGTATCGGGCCGCGTCGTCGTAGCGATACTCGGTCAGCGCCGCGAGGCCGCGCTCGAAGAGCTGCGCCTCGCTGCTGGGCGAGGGGGGCGCGCTCGCCGGGGGCTTGCGGAGGCGCCGCCAGGCGAGCTCGATGCGATCCAGGATCTGCCGGGTCAGCGCGCGCCCGCGAGGGCCGAGCGCGGCGTCGCGCATGAGCGCTTCGTAGCGGTCGCGCTGGCGCTCATAGGCGCTGTTGATGTGATGGGACTCGGTGCCGCGGGCGACACCCAGCGCGGTGTTGTCATCCACGCTCTGGAGCAGCCGAACCTCGCGCTCGAGCCGACTCAGGGCGAGCTCCAGATGTCGCCTGTCATTCGCGGTGAGGAGCGCGGGCTTCGCGGGCTCCCTCGGAGCCGACGGCAGCGCCGCCACCGCCGGGCGGAGCCGGAAGAGCCCGAGCAGCATGAGCGCGCCCAGCCCCAGCGCGCAGTCCTCAGCCTCCACGCCCGCCGACGCCATGAGCTGACGCAGCGTGGTGGTGTTGTTCCGTGGCTCCCGCAGCAGTCGCCACAGCGACGGCCCCAGCGGCAGCTCCGCGAGCCGCTGGACCCCCTGGCGCTCAACCAGCAGGCTGTCGAGGCGCTCGATGACGGTCCGGGGGCTGGCGAGGTTGAGCGCCGCGCCGTAGAGCGCCGGCCCCAGACGCTTCAGATCGCCGCACGCCGAGGCCGGCTCCTGGGCGAAGGTGATGCCGCCAGCGTAGAGCCCCTCGACGACGGCGGAGTGCTCCTCGGTGCCAGCCAGATCCCCGCGCCGCAGCACCGCCACCTGTCGGCCGCGGCGTCGCACCAGCCCGGAGCTCTGCTGGCGCCACGCTGTCGTCAGGACAGCCAACGCGGCGCGATCCGGGCGCCGCTCCTCGCGCTCCCGGGTGAGCGCGAGCGGCTCGGACGGAGCCTCCTCGTGGAGCAGCTCGCGCAGCTCGGCCCCGAGCCCGAAGAGCGACACGAAGGGCTTGGCCATCAGCAGATTCGCGGTGCTGCGCTCCCGGAAGTCCTCGGGCACCCCGTTGCAGAAGTGTGCCGAGGCGATCACGATCGGGAGGTCGAGCCCCCCCGGCAGTCGCCGGACGTGCTGGACCAGATCCGCGCCGGAGAGCCCGGGCATGGAGAGGTCTGTCATGAGCAGATCCGGCAGCCCGCCCTCGAGGGCCGGGATGACCGCCTCGGCGCTCAGGAAGGTGGTCACCGCGAAGTCCTCACGGCTCAACACCTCCTGCAGCAGCTCAAGGATGGTGGGCTCATCATCGACGACATACACCGACACGCGGTGTGTTTCTGGTGTCACCGCGAGCCTCGTTTCCCCTTCCGAGGGATGCGCGCTGTTTTCAGCGTTGTGTGGGTACACGTCGGACAACCTCCCGTCCTGAAGGCGATGCACGGACGCGTGACAGAGAGCCTCAAAGAATATGGCCTGAAGTAGAACAAGTTCCTATCAAGAGACTTTCTTCGCGTTCACAATTTGTGAAAGGTCGCCGCTACGATGCTGATGATGAGGGGCTTTCTCATTAGATTTCCTGATCTTTCAGTCTATTACAGACTCACTGTTCTGATAGAGGGTGAGCACCTCCAGGGGCTCCCTGGACCAGCCGAAGGGCAGCGCCCCCAGGGTCTCCGCGTGGTAGCCCACGCCGCGCTCCAGATCGATCAGCCGCAGGGGAAACCGATCCGGGCTCTCCAGCACCTCCAGCGGCGTCAGCCCCGCTGGTATCGGAGCCGGTGAGGCGTGCCTCGGCGCCGCGAATACAGCCCCCTCCTCCAGCGGCTCACCAGGAACCCAGAAGGTCCATCCCCCCTCGCTCAGCGCCCAGCGCAGCGTCCACTCTCCAGTGAAGCGGCCCGCGGGGTGGCGCTCGATCGCCGCGGCCGCGAGCGCCTCGGTGGCCGCCGCCTGGCGGTGCTCGGCGTAGCCCAGCGACACCCCCAGGAGCCCCCAGCTGAGCGCCGCGACCGGCGCGACCCACCGCGCTCGGGCCGCCGCCCTCGCGCCGAGCGCGGCCAGCGGGAGCGCCGCGGGGAGCAGGTAGCGCGCCGACGCGTAGTTGTGGCCGATGATCACGCCCGCCGCCACCAGCAGCGCCCACATCCCGAGGAAGCCCTCCTCCCCCCGCCGCCGCGCGGCGCCGACGGCCAGCCCGATCCCGAGGCCGCCGCCCGCGCCCAGCACGCCCGCGAGCGCCGCCCCCCCGGCGCCGTCCACCGCCCCCCAGGTTCCGAAGACCCCCGCGAGCGCTCCCGCGACGCCCCAGGCCAGCCTGCCGGGCGCGCCGAGCAGGAGCAGCGGCGAGGTGATGAGCCCCAGGCGCAGCAGCACGCCGGTCGCCCGCCCCGGCATCGGCCCGCGGGCGATCTCCAGGGCGGTGGCCAGCACATACGGCAGGTGCAGGCGCCCGTAGACCGCGGCGAGGTAGAGCTCCACGGCGCCCCACACCGCCGCGAACGCCGCGGCGGCCAGCCCGGCCTCCCGCCACCGCTTGCGGAGCCCGGCGTCCCAGAGGATCGCCCCGGCCAGCACCAGCGACGGGTACTTGTAGAGCCCCGCCAGCCCGAGCAGCGCCCCGGCGGCGAGCCCGGCGCCGCGCCTCCCGCTCAGCCACGCCGCCGCCGCCGCGGTCGTCAGCGCGGCCGCGCCCAGGTCGATCATCAGCCCCGACTGGGTCGCGATGATGAGCACCGGCGCCCCCAGCCAGAGGAGCGCGCTCGCCGACACGGCGCGCGGCCCTGCGGAGCGCTCCAGGATGCGCCCGGCGCTCCAGCCCAGCAGCAGCGCGGGCGGCAGCCCCGCCAGCAGCCGCAGCCCCCAGCCCATCGGAGCGATCGACTGACAGAGCGACACCCACCACAGATGCAGCGGCGGGTGGGCGTAGAGGAAGGCGTCCGCCGTGCGCTCGGCGCCCCAGGGCTGCCACCGCCGCCACCAGTCGTAGGGGCGCAGCGGGTGATCGGCGATCTGCGCGGCGATGTGGAGGTAGCTCTCCTCGTCCACCACCGGCGGCTTCCCCGCGGCGACCACCACAAGCGCCGCCAGCGCGAGCGGCAGCCACAGCGAAGGCTTGTCCCTCACACGGCGACCGCGAACTCTCGCAGGACGTCATTCAGCGAGGTCTTGCGGTCGGTGCTCTCCTTGCGACGCCCGATGATGAGCGCGCAGGAGACGCCGTACTCTCCGGCCGGGAACTTCTTGACCCGGGTGCCCGGGATCACCACCGAGCGGGCGGGCACCCGCCCCTTGTAGACGACCTCCTCCGGGCCGGTCACGTCGATGATCTGCGTGGAGGCCGTGATGACCACGTTGGCCCCCAGCACCGCCTCCTCCTCGATGATCGTGCCCTCGACCACGATGCTGCGGGAGCCGATGAAGGCCCCGTCCTCGATGATCACCGGGCGGGCGCCGATGGGCTCCAGCACGCCGCCGATGCCCACGCCGCCGGAGAGGTGAACCCCCCGGCCGATCTGCGCGCAGCTCCCGACAGTGGCCCAGGTGTCCACCATGCTGCCCGAGCCCACGTAGGCGCCGATGTTGACGTAGCCGGGCATGATCACCGTGCCGCGCTCGACGTGCGCGCCGAAGCGCACCGCCCCGGGCGGCACCACCCGCACCCCCTGGGCGACCAGGTCCGACTTGAGCGGCACCTTGTCGTGGAAGCGCATGGGCCCGGCCTCGGAGTACGCCATCTGCGCGTAGCGGAAGAACATCAGCACGGCCTGCTTGAGCCACTGATGGACGACCCACTCGCCGTCGATCTTCTCCGCGACCCGCAGCCGGCCGGCGTCCAGCTCGGTGACCGCCGCCTGAACCGCGGCGGCGGCCGCGTCCTTCTCCAGCTCACCGGCCCAGGCCGCTGTGATCTGCTTCTTCAGCTCCGTCGAATCCACGTCACGCTCCCGCGGCGGTCCTCCAGGCATGAATCGCCTGCTGACACTGTTCGAGCGTCGGGACCAGCGCGACCCGCACATAACCGGCCCCCGCGCCGGTCACGCCCAGGGCGCTGCCTGGGGTGACCACGATGCCGTGCTCCAAGAGGGCCAGCGCCCAGGCCTGGTCGTCGCCGCCCTCGCAGCGCAGCCACAGGTAGAAGGTCGCCTCGCTGGCGACCACCTCGACGCCGATCTCCTCGAAGAAGCCGCACATCAGGGACTTCTTGGCCTGAAACACCGCCCGCCGCTCGGCCGCGTGGGTGTCCTCGGACCAGGCCGCGGCGGCGCCGGCGTTGATGAAGTCCTGAGGCGCGAGCCCCGGGTTGGTCCGCAGATCGTGCAGGGCCTGGATGGCGCGGGGATCGCCGGCGAGGAAGCCGGAGCGGTAGCCCGTCATACCCGAGCGCTTGGAGAGGGAGTGCAGCACCACCACGCCCTCGGTCGCGACCTCCAGCAGCGAGGCGGGGGCGCGCTCCTGGTAGATGTCCGCGTAGCACTCGTCGTTGACCAGCAGGATCCCGTGCTCCTGGCAGGTCTCCCAGGTCCGCTGCAGGTGGTCCCGATCCAACACCGCCCCGGTGGGGTTGTGGGGGGTGTTGATCCAGAGCATGCGCGCCCGCTCCAGCACCTCCGTCGGCAGCTCCCAGGGGCGCTGGCGGAAGTCGTCGGAGAGGCGCTGGGCGTAGGGCTCGCCGCCGGCGAAGAGGGTGCCGCGCTGGTAGGCGGGGTAGCCGGGGTCGGGGAAGACCACCACGTTGTCGTCCGCGTGGGGATCGATCACCAGGAGCGGCATGTGGAACACCGCCTCCTTGCTGCCGGAGGTCGGCAGGATCTGCGTCGCGGTGTCGAGCGCGACCCCGAAGCGTCGCTCCATGTACCCGGCGATGGCGTCGCGCAGGGCCTGGGGGCCGCGCACCGACGGGTAGTCCGAGACCTCCGGCAGCGCGTCGCGGATGGTCTCCCGGATGAAGGCCGGGGTGGGATCGTTGGGGTCGCCTATGCTGAAGTCGTAGACGGGGCGCCCGGAGGCGATGACAGCCTCCTTGCGGCGCTTCATCTCCACCATGGGGTAGGTCTTCAGGCGAGCGAGTAGCGGATTGAACTTCACCCCCCGAGTCTACCGGGTTCCGCGCCCTGCTGGTAATCCCCGAATGTCTGGGGCCTTACCGCGGGAGTATTTCTTCTGCGCTACTTCGCCGCCGCCGCCCGGGCCTGACGCCGCCACGCGCCGGGGCTCTCGCCCACCTGGCGCTTGAAGGCGCGGCAGAACGCCGCCTCGGAGCCGTACCCCACCTGCTCGGCCACATCGATCAGCGCGTCGTCACCGCCGCGAAGGGCCCCCCGGGCGACCCGCATGCGCCAGCGCGTGAGGTAGCTGGTGGGCGGCTCGCCGACCTGATCGGTGAAGCGGGCGTAGAAGGCGGAGCGGGACATGCCCACCCGGCGGGCCAGCAGCGTGGCCGTCCAGCGGGCCTCCGGCGCGTCGTGGATGAAGGACATGGCGCGGGCGACCTGGGGATCCTGCAGAGCGCCCAGCCAGCCCCCGGCGCCCTCGGCGCTCCAGGATCGCAGCGCCTGGATGAAGAGGATGTCGGCCAGCCGCGCGATCACCGCCTCGGAGCCCGGTCGATCCGCGGAGACCTCGTCGGCCATCAGCCGCAGGGTCGAGTCCAGCCACGCCGCGGTGGGGGAGTCGCGGCGCACATGCAGCAGGGGCGGCAGCAGGGGCAGCAGGAAGTCCCGGGCGTCCGGGTCCAGCCGGAAGGTGCCGCAGAGCAGCGAGGTGCGCGGGCCGCCTCCCTGGTGGGTCACGCAGGGGAGCCGGTCCTCACCCTCCACCGCGTCCAGCGCTCGGATGTGTCGCGTCGCGGTCCCCGGCGCGCTGCGCAGGGTGTGCGGGTGTCCGTGGGGGAACACCAGCAGATCCCCCGCCTGGAAGGGGCGCTCGACCTCGCCCTCCGGCGCCGCCCAGCCCCCGCCGTCGACCACCACATGGAAGATGGCGGCCTCGCTGCCGAGGGTGTGCACTCCCCACGGCGCGCGCAGCTCCGCGCGGGAGAACAGACTGCCGCTCACTCGCGCGGCGCTGAGGATTCGGGTCAGAGCGTCCATTGATTCAGCTCCAGGGACAATCAGTCAATTTTTCTGGACTATCTATGATTATTTATCTGTGCTGATTGAACTATTACTTGATCACACACCAAGCGCAACCCCCCTTCAATCCTCGGAGAACACCATGGCCTACCTCGCCGCCTTCCTGAACTTCATCTTCCCCGGCGCCGGCTACCTCGTGCTGCGCCAGAAGATCCCCCTGGCGCTGGCCTGGCTCACCGGCGTCATCGGCCTGACCTACGTGGAGCAGCTCCACCAGTGGCCCGGCGGCGGCAACCTGCAGGCCCACGACTCGACGGCCTTCGGGGTGATGTTCGCCGCTGTCTTTGTGATGAATACCGCCTTCGCCGTGGACGCCTGGAAGCTGGCGAAGTCCATGGAGACCGACGCCGTGTCCGGCACCCCCCAGACGGCCTGATCGCGGCACACAGCGGCGCAAGTCAGGGGTAGCAGTTGCCCCACTCCGCGTCGCCGCAGGAGCCCACCCCGATCGCCGCGTCGTTGCAGCAGAGGTAGCTCCCATCACACTCATCGTCTGTGTAGCAGAGCTCGTAGCACGCCCCGGACGCGGCGTTGCAGGCGAACCCGTCCTCACAGCCGAGCACCTCGCAGGCCGACATACACACATCCCCCTCACAGGAGCCGACCTCCGTGCACTCGGCGTCGGTCTCGCAGGTCTCGAAGCAGCCGTTGGTCTCGCTGTCGCAGCGGAACGGGCTGCAGCTCGCGCTGTCACAGACCGCCTCGCATGTCGACTCGATACAGACCAGGCCCTCCCGGCAGTCCAGCGTGTCCTCGCACGGGCCCTGCCGGGGCACGTCCAGGGTCGAGACGCAGGCGGGGAGCAGCGCGAGCAGAATCCACCGGGGCATCAGAAGCTCCCCTGGATGCTGACGCCGTAGAGCGCGGGGGCGAGGGTGACCGCGCCGCCCATCCCGGCCACCACCCAGCCCACCTGGTTGATGAGCGTGATGTCCTGCCAGGCGTCCCGGGTGGTCGAGTCGCGCGTTTGTGCGTACACCCAGGTGCCGGCGACCGTGGCGGAGCCCGCGCCGAGCAGCAGCAGCCCGGCGGGCCGCAGCGCCCGCGCCCGCGTCTGACGCGCCGCCTTGGCTGACAGCGCCTGCGCGTCTCGCCACGCGTCGGTGATGGTGGGCTCGTCATCGGGATCGGAGCGTGGACCGGCGTCGTGGTCGACCGCCAGCGGGGTGAGGCTCATGGCGGTCTGCTCGCCGAGCTCGACCGCCAGCGTCGAGAGGGCGACGTCGACCGGCACCCCGAAGCCCAGGCCCTCCAGGCCCTCCCCGGCGACCTTCCAGGAGGCGATGCCGGCGAGCTGCCCGGCCTCGTCGACCATCGGGCCGCCCGAGTTCCCGGGGTTGATGCTGGTGTCGGTCTGCAGGTAGCGCCGGCCGTCGAAGTCCCGGAAGCCGCTGATGATGCCCCGGCTCACCGAGAACTCCAGAGCCTCTCCCAGCGGCGCCCCGACGACCAGCAGGGCATCCCCCACGCTGCCCTGCTCCGGCACCGGCGCGAGGCAAGGCTGCGCGGTCGCCGGGACGTGCACCAGGGCGACGTCCTGGACCTCGTCACGCAGCAGGATCTCGGCCTCGTGGCGCTCGCCCTGGTTGTTGTGGGCGGCCAGCGGCTCGCCTGGAGAGACGACGTGCGCGGCGGTGAGCAGGTAGCCGTCCGGCGACAGCATCACCGCGCTCCCGCTGCGGGTGCCCTGGCGGAGAACCCAGGTGGCGGCCAATGAGCCTTCCACCCCGCTGGGCGGATCCGTACAGCGCGCCAGCACGCTGGGCTCCGGCGTCGCGGCGCTCGCGGCGGGCTCCCCCTGGAGGGTGAGCAGGAAGTTCTCCCGCACCATCAGGCGCTCCACCGACGCCACCAACAGCAGCTGGCCGGCATCATCATCACCGTCATCATCATCATCGTCATCGACGTCGTAGTCCTGCTGGATGAAGCCCCGGGTAGTGGTGGTGTAGATCACCGTGTCCCGCACGCTGTCGAAGATCTGCCAGGAGATGGTCAGCTCCAGGCTGATCGTGTCGTCGTACTCGTCGATCTCCAGGGACTCCATCGTGCCGCCGAGGAGGAAGCGCGCCTCATCGGAGCGGTCCCGATCGAACAGCAGGCGCTCGTCGCCGCCGCCTTTGACGTTCAGCCCCTGGTCCCGGAGGATGTCCAGCATCTCCAGCCGGAGCCCCTCCCCGGTGATACCGAGCAGCTGCTCGTCTTCACCCTCCAGGACGAGTCGGGTGAAGGTCAGCGCTTCGTAGTCGGGGGCCGCCGCCAGTGATGCCCCGATGAGGATCGTCGCCAGCACCACTGCTCCCGTGTGCTGATAGAGTGGTACGGCCACTCGACGAGAACGACCTGATGTGGAGACTATACACCCTGGCGGCGCTCCTGAGCGGCTGCGCCGGTGTGGACAGCGACGGTGACGGCGTCGCTGACGACGGGGACTGCAGCGCCTTTGACGCGTCGATCTTCCCCGGGGCCGACGAGCTGTGCGACACCATCGACAACGACTGCGACGGCCTCGTCGATGATGACGACGACTCCCTGCCCGAGTACGCCGCGCGGCGGCTCTACCCGGACGACGACGGCGACGGCTACGGAGCCGCCGTCGAGCCGACCATCAGCTGCGCGCAGATCGCCGGAATGACGCAGCTCACCGGCGACTGTGACGACGGCGACCCGAGCGTGTCGCCCAGCGCCGAGGAGCTGTGCGACAGCATCGACAACGACTGCGACGGCCTCACCGACAGCGCCGACGACAGCGTCGTGCTGGCCGATCACATCTACGTGGACGGCGACGGCGACGGCTACGGTGACAGCAGCGAGGTTCCCACCACCTGCGAGCTCCCCGACGGCTACGCGGCGGCGGGCGGGGACTGCGACGACGGCGACGGCGCGACCTCACCCGGCGCGCTGGAGACCTGCGGCGGGGCGGACCGGGACTGTGACGGCGACCCCTACACCAGCCACCAGAGCGGTAGCCCGGTCAGCATCAGCGGGGTCGGCTACGCGAGCCTGGAGGATGCGGTCGCGGCGGCGGCGAGCGGCGACGTCGTCTCGATCTGCGCGGGCACCCACACCCGGCCGGACACGCTGACGATCAGCGGCACGATCACGCTGGAGGCGCCCTTCGGCGCTCGGGAGACCTCGCTGACCAGCTCAGGCAGCGACGCCATCGTGACCCTCACCGCTGGCGCGAACCTCACCCTCGCCGGCCTGAACCTCTACGGCGGCGGCGAGGCGGCGTTCGGGGGCGCGGTGGTTGTGCCCAACGGCGGCACGCTGAACATCATCGACTGCATCCTCCAGAACAACGACGCGGTGAACGGAGGCGCGGTGGCCATCGCTGGGGGTGAGCTGAACATCTCCGGCAGCACCTTCCAGTACAACGAGGCCATCTTCTACAGCGATGAGTTCCTGGGGGCCGGAGGCGCGCTGTTCGTGCAGCACAGCGCCGTCTCGATCCAGAGCAGCACCTTCAGCAACAACGTCGCGGCGTTCGGCGGCGCGATCGCGATGGAGGAGTCCGAGCTCACCGCGGACGGCGACAGCACGCTCATCGAGAACTACGTGTACGCCGGCCGCTACCCCGCGACGGGCAGCACTTACTACGGCCAGAACGGCGGCGCGATCTACGCCTCGGGGAGCATCATCACCCTGGCCCCGGAGACCATCCTCTCAATCAACGGCGCGCTCACGGAGGACGTGTACGCTGGCGGCGTCGGCGTGGCGCTGTACAACTCCGAGCTGTCCGGGGGTGAGATCATCAACCACGGCATCGCCTCGTCGGCCAAGGTTCTGGGCGGCGGGGTGTACCTCTTCGGCGGCGGCCGGATCAGCGACACCCGGATCGACGGTAACGACGCGTTGTACGGCGGCGGGCTGCTCCTCGACAGCGCGCCGGGGGCGGTGATCGAGCGGGTGGATCTGACGAACAACCGGTCGAGCAACGGCGGCGGCATCTACTGCTACGGATCCGACGACGCGGAGATCATCGACAGCCTCCTGGCCGGCAACGGCAGCGCGCTGGGGCCGGGGGCGGCGCTCGATGAGACCACCTTCATCTCCACCCACACCGACTGGAACGACAGCGGCTCCGACATCTACCTGTGGGGCAACAGCAGCCGCTACGCCTTCGGGGAAGACGCCAGCTTCTCCTGCGACAGCGAGACCTCCTGCGAGGAGTCGCTGTAGCGGGTCGTCATCGGTCGGGCCCACGCCCTGACCCACCGCCTGCACGCGCTGGCAGCCCGGGCGCTCTCAGCCGCAGCCGCTCTCATCACAGACGAGGCTGGCGTCCAGCCCCCAGTCGTAGTGGTCGCCGGTGTTGGCGTGGAGCAGGCCCTCGGGGTGTTGCCGCTGAAGTCGCTGGTGGTCACGCTGGCGCCGATGACTCCGCCCTCCACGGTGACCTCGCTGCCGCCTCGGATGTACATGGCGCCGCCGCCCGCTGTCCCGGAGGGCTCCTCCCCGGTGTCGTCAGGACACGGTATGGAGGCGGCGGTGTCGCTGTCAACGTGCGGGGATGCGGGCGTTCGTGTCGGTCACCGAGGGGGCAGCTCGGGGAGCTGGGCCTCGTCATAGACGGCGATCACCCGGACGCTGCGGTAGCGCCGGTCGATCTGCCAGCCGACCCCCGGGGGGCTCTGGTTGGCGCCGGTGCCGTACAGGTCGAGGAACTCGTGGGGGGCGTTGACGAGGACGTGATCGATGGTCGAGCGGGCGGCCATGGCCCTGCGCTGAGAGAGCTTGTCGTTCCAGCCGATGGGGCCGTTGGCGGCGGCGCTGCCGACGCAGACGAAGCGGAGCTCCCGACCGTGGCTCTCCATCTGGAGGCGGTCGAGGAAGCGGACCAGGCGGACCTCCTCGTTGCCGCTCAGTCGCGCGGTGCCTGGCTCGAAGAAGAGGGTGATCTCTCCGGTGCCCTGGCTCTGGCCCAGCTTGAGGAGCCGCTCCAGGTTCTCGTGGGTGATGCCCTGGCCTTCCAGCAGCACGTCCAGGCGCTCCTGGACCGCTCTGGACATGGCGGCGCTGGAGCCGCCGCCGCCGCCGCGGTGGGGGCCGCAGCCGAGCAGGAGGGCGGGGAGGAGCATCGCGCTGAGCGCGAGCGAGCGGTGTGTCATCGGGTCTCTCCACTGGCGGGATCCACAGCATGAAGCGCCGCTGTGAACCTGACTTGAACCGCGAATGGACTCTCCGTGTGACCGCGCTCGACGGGGCTTATTTCCCCATGTACACTTCGCAAAACGGGATTGGGATGTCTGGAAAAATCTTGCTTAAAACTTCATATTCACTGATCGCGCTGCTCATGATCGCGGGCTGCTCTCCCAAGGTGGAGGACACCGGGGAGCTGCGTGAGGAGCCCAACCCGGGCATGTACGACGAGACGATGGACGCCGACACCGCGGCGGTCACCGATAGCGGCGCGACGGACAGCGGCGCGACGACCGACAGCGGCGCGACGACCGACACCGGCGACATCATCTTCGGTGACACCGCCGATCCGTACGACCCGAGCGATGACGACAGCGGCACGGAGCCCGAGGACACCCCCGACAACTCCGGTGAAGACACCGACGGCGCGGACGCCGACGAGGAGTGGAGCGGTCGGGACACCGGCGTCGATGGTGAGGAGCCCGCGACGGCCTGCAACGACGGCGAGGACAACGACGAGGACGGCTGGAAGGATGAGCTCGATCCGGACTGCGCCGACGGCGACACCGAGACCGGTCACGGCGCCGCGCAGTGCAACGACGGCGTGGACAACGACGGCGACGGACTCGCGGACACCGAGGATCCCGAGTGCGTCACCGGCGCGGACATCGACGAGACCTACCGCTGAAAATCCTCACGATCTGCACAGCGCCGCCATGGACCGGTCCCGGGGTGATGGCATAGAGTCCGGGGCATGCTGTTTCTCTCACTGCTGAGCGCCCTGAGCGGCTGCTTCATCCTGGACTCCCAGATCGACACCCCGATCGACGCGGAGGACGCCTCCGTCGCGATCTTCGAGGTGCCCGCGGGCGCGTCGGCCAACGGCATCGGCCCCGCGCTGCAGGAGGCCGGGTACATCGAGGACGTCCGCGTCTGGAAGCTCTACCTGAAGACCCGGGAGGCCGGCGCCTGCCTGAAGGCCGGGCGCTTCGAGCTCTCCCGCTCCATGAACATGCCCACCATCATGGAGACCCTCTGCGGGGTGCCCATCCCGGATGATGAGCCCTTCACCGTGATCGAGGGCTGGCGCATCCGGGAGATCGACGCCGCCCTGGCTGAGAAGGGTTGGATCGCCGCCGGAGACTACGCCGCCGCCGCCAACGACCCCGCGCGCTTCGAGCTGCCCTTTGAGATCCGCGGGCTCACCAGCCTGGAGGGCTTCCTCTTCCCGGAGACCTACAAGGTCGAGCCCGACAGCTTCACCGCCGAGGGCTTCATCCAGCGCCAGCTCGACACCTTCGAGGCGAAGTTCATGGAGCCCGCCGGGGACAGCAGCGACGAGCGCGGGCTGTACCCCCTGGTGATCATGGCCAGCATGATCGAGCGGGAGGAGCCTCGGGCCAGCAACATGCCCATGGTCTCCGGCATCATCTGGAAGCGCCTGGACAACAGCTGGAACCTCGGCATCGACGCCACCAGCCGCTACACGCTGGAGAACTGGAACGACCGGAAGGCCTTCCTGAAGAAGCTGCGCGACGAGGATGACCCCTACAACACCCGCAAGCGCGCCGGTTTGCCGCCCACGCCCATCGGCAACCCCGGCATCGAGGCGCTGAACGCCGCGGTCACCCCGGAGGACAGCCTCTACTGGTACTACCTCCACGACAGCGAGGGGAACCTCCACCCCGCCGAGAACCTCCGGGGGCATGAGGCCAACCGTAGGAAGTACAACGTCTACTGAGTTCCCCGCTGAGGCTCAGCGTGTACTGCCAGAACGCGTCGGCCGCCCCCCCGGGTCGAGTTCGACGTCCCCGGGAGTGGTCCCCACGCACCGTCCGGCGCGGACTTCTACGCGGCGCTGAGCCTGTTCGACGCCTACACCGAGGGCGCAGCGGCCGCCGTCTACCCCCACCCCGAGCTGCCGCGGACCCTGGTCCTCACGGGCAGCACCGGCGCCTGGACCAGCGGCAGGATCCTGGGCCTCGCCGAGTACCTGGAGGGGCTGCTCAACACCTTCGGAGACGCCGACTTCCGGGCGGCATAGATGCGCCGGGATCCCAGTATTCGACACAGTCCCTTCGACGTGGGTCGCTCCGGGGTGATGTTCGCCTGGTCACCCTGACCTGATAGGGGCTTGTCTGGGCTTCAGCGCTGTGATGTCAGCGCTGGTCGGGTGGCTCTGCTAGTAGAAGAGGCGGCCACCCCGTTGAGTCAGACCGAGCTCGACCGCCTGTGGGAATCGATTGAGGCCATCACAGAGTAATAGACCGTAATACACTTCCCAGCCTCTGAGCCGCACCGTGTCTCCAACCCTGGAGACACAGGATGTCGAATGATGCAATCAGCGCCGACGCGACTACGCGTCGCTCAGCCCGTCTCACGGAGACGATCGATCCGGACCAGCTCACCGCTGAAGAGCGCGAGTCGCTGATCGACGCGCTCTATCCGGTCTTCACATCCGTCTTCTCCAACAGCACCCGCGACTTCTTCATCTCCGAGCTGCTGCTCCCACCGCACACACAGCTGCGGATCGGCGTGTTCTACGGAGCTGGCGGTGAGATCGCCGGGTTTGTCGCCTGCCGGTACCAGGAGGTCGAGTACCGTGAAGAGACACACATCGTCTTCCGTGTCGTCTACCTCTCGCGCCTGGAGTACAACCTTCGCGCACAGAGCGCGCGCTTCTTGATGCGACACCTCGGCGTCTGGACGCTCCGGCACCTCCATCGTCCGCAGCACATGATCACGCTGAACGCGACTCAGGCCGCCTACCGACTGCTCGCCCAGTCAGTCCACGAGGTGTACCCCCGCCGCGATCGGGAGCCGACGAGCGAGATGGCGTCGCTGGTCTCGGCCCTCACCTCGGCCGGCGGGCTCTCGCGGACGGGGAGCAGCATCTGGGTGGTGTCGCGCGGCGTCGGCCTCGTCGCCCCCGAGCGGCTCGCGGCGTCGACGTCGCTCTCGGAGGATCCCGACGCGGCGTACTTCCGATCGCTCGTGCGCGGCCACGGCCCCGAGTGTGCGCTCCTCTGCTACTCACCCGGGTCGCTCCGCAACTACATCCTCAGCGTGGCACGGCACACACGGCGCCAGTGGCGGCAGCGAGCCAGGCGCCGGGGGACCGCTCCTCTCCGCGCCTTCTCGAGCGAGACATGAGCGCTCATCCCCGGTATCGACGGCCCGCCATCGACCCGGAGACCCTGCGGGCGCTCTCCACGGTGAGCCCCTGGCGCGGCGTCGTCGCTGTATGCCTGCAGTGGCTCATCATCATCGCCGCCGCGATCGTCTGTGAGGCGTACTGGCACCCGCTGCTCTACGCGCTGACGATCGCAGTCATCGGAGCGCGGCAGCATGGGCTGGCCGTCCTGATACACGAGGGCGCACACCACCGCTTGACCCCGGCTCGGCGACTCAACGACTGGATCGGCGAGGCCCTCTGCGCCTGGCCTCTGCTGGTGACCCTCCATCGATATCGGGGGCACCACCTTCAACACCACCGCTGGCTCCATACCCAGCGCGACCCGGACCTGCAGCGCAAGCAGACCCCGGAGTGGCAGTTCCCCCAACCGCCGCTGCGCTTCCTCACCCGGCTGATCTTCTATGGCTTCGGCCTGGGTATCCTCCGCACCCTGCATGCCACACAGACGATGCGCGAGACGACCCCGCTACCTCGGGAGATGAGGCTCGCCCGATTGGTGCTCTACATCGGGGGGGCGGGGGCGTTGACAGCTCTCGGCAGCTGGCAGCTCTTCCTGCTCTACTGGGTGGTGCCCCTGCTCACATGGCTGCAGCTCATCCTGCAGGTCCGCAGCATCGCCGAGCACTTTGCGATCCCCGAAAACCCGGAGGGCTTCGGCCCGACACGGACGACCCTCCCCACGCTCCCCGATCGCCTCTTCATCGCCCCACAGAGTGTCGGCTACCACCTGGAGCACCACGCCTTCCCCAGCGTGCCTGCCTACAATCTGGCGCGACTGCACGGCGTGCTGATGGCCTCCCCAGACTATCGCCGACACGCCCACATCACCCGAGGCTACCTCGGCGTCCTGCGGGAAGCGACGAGGGTTACCTCAGAAGCTCCAGGAGAGGCCCGCTGATCCGTAGCGGCGGCTGCCGTGCCCGCTATCAACGGGTGTGCTCGCACCCCGTTGGTTGGGCTGCCCAACTGCGAAGCGTCCCCTTTGCGGGTCATGACACGGCCCCGCTAACTCTCCATCTTCCGCCAGCACGCGCCGCAGGGCGCGCGCCAACTGCGAAGAGGCCCCTTTGAGGAACGCGACGTCCCAGCGTCTCAGGCGAGAGGGTGTTGCGACGTCAGATGCCTCGCCGCAAGGCGCTTCAGCTCGCCCTTCAGCGCTCCTTCGTCGCTGTCTCTGAAGTTCTCTCCATGTCTCCTGGCGGCTTGCGCCGCGAGGGGGCATCCCCCCCTGTGACCCCCCATTGAACCACCAGAACGTGCCGTCAGGCGCGCGCCAACATCGGATGCGTAGCTCTGAGGAACGCGACGTCCCAGCACCCCACGGGAGAGGGTGTTGCGACGTCAGATGCCTCGCCGCAAGGCGACATCAGGAGGCAAGACCTTGCGAAGACCTGGACGGTTTTCGACGGAGCCCAGGTGTTGTTCATCCGAACAAATCCAGTAAAACCGGCCAGGTTTCGCAATGGATGCAAACCCAGGTGGGCATGCCAGACGACCCGAGAGTCACTGCACAGGGAGTCCTCCTCCGGAGCGGCTCCGACCGGGGGGCAGTGCGACGAGGGGGAACGACGAGACTTGCCCGGGAGGGGGCCGCAGGGCCCTTCCAGAGACAACGCCGGTTGGCAGCGGCGAATCCATCAAAGTGGCTGAAAACCCGCACTAACGCTCACAAGCCATGCGGCAGCCGCGCTCCCAGTGAGCGTCACAATCCATGCGGCAGCCCAACCCCGCCCGGTCCAATCCCACCGGGCCCATGCCCGGCAGGCCCATACCCGGCGGGCCAGACGTTCGGGGCTGCGGGACCGCTGATGTCTGGGGCCTGTGGGGAACGGATTGGCGCTGCCGCATGGATCGTGTCGGTCAGCGTGAGTGCGGCTGCCGCATGGATCGTGTGACTTAGTGCTGAGTCTTCAGCCACTTTGACGGATTCGCGGCTGCCAACCAGCGTTGTCTCTGGAGGGGAACCTGCGCTTCCCCTCCCGCGCAAGTCTCCTCCTTCGTCGTCGTCGCGCTGCCCCCCGGTCTGGAGGACCCCTGTGCAGTGACTCTCGGGTCGTCTGGCGTGCCCACTTGGGTTTGCATCCATTGCGAAACCTGGCCGGTTTTACAGCGTGGGATGGCAGAAGAGCAACACCTGGGCTCCGTCGAAAACCGTCCACGTGTTCGCAAGGTCTTGCCTCCTGATGTCGCCTTGCGGCGAGGCATCTGACGTCGCAACACCCTCTCCCGTGTGACGCTGGGACGTCGCGTTCCTC
>Ga0316204_10004633_pt1 | contig 24285 bp, 27 predicted proteins | sample 6monrhotite_MG_2_FD_205661 | JGI IMG/M metagenome (GOLD analysis project Ga0316204, IMG submission 205661) | Microbial mat bacterial communities from mineral coupon in-situ incubated in ocean water Damariscotta River, Maine, United States -... | ecosystem: Environmental > Aquatic > Marine >... | reverse complement strand
TCGATGGCCTGACGTTGGCCGTAATCAAAGGACAGGCCGACTACATCGTAACCTTCGGCCTGGGCCAGAGCGAGAACGGTGGTCGAGTCGAGCCCGCCGCTGATCAGGACGACCGCCGTTCGGTTCTGCCCACGCTCAATCTCGACCATGCTATCAGGCCGCGCTCGGGCTTTCACGGCGACGCATCATCCACCACACGGCCAAGGCGCCGAGCATCTTGCTGGCGGTCATCAGGATCACGCCTGAAACCCCAAGATATCCGATCATGCCGAGGAACACGATGCTGTCGATGGGCGTCGATATGGCGCTGGACAGTAGAATGCGCTGGCTGAAAGATTTACCGGTGAACGAATACACCGCCCAGTCACAAAATTCACTGACCAGAAAGGCGGCAACACTGGCCATCGCGATGAATGGATCCGCCATCAGGTAACTGATCACGCCAGCAACCAGCATGGCGATGATCACCCGGTGTCCGATTTCGCGCTGGGCGAAGTCACGGGCGACAAAAATCAGGCCAACGATGATCGACATGGGCGGCCATTTGCCCCCTCCTGGCACGTCAATGGGCGGGACCACGGAAAAGCCGTAATTGACGGCAACGATGAGCAGAATATAGAGAGCTGTAAATCGAAAGCTCATGTTAAGACACCTTGGTTTAAGATAAATCAGGAATTGGGCGCGCTGTTTAGCATAAAGGATCGGGTTTGACGAGCATATGGTGAAAGAACGTATCCGAGAGTTTGCTTTAGCCACTGGGTTCGACGTCGTCCGCTTCACATCCGCCGAGGCCGACCCGCGAGACGCCGAGGCCCTGGCTCGGTTTTTGAAGGCCGACCATCAGGGGGATATGGGGTGGATGGCCGACACACAAGAACGTCGAGTGGCCCCGCGTGCCCTGATGGATGAAGCCCGCACCATCGTGGTCCTTGGCAGTAACTACGGACCGGGTGTTAATCCTCTGGACATCATAAAACGCCCCGATCGCGGCGCGGTTAGCGCCTATGCTCAGGCCGCAAAAGATTATCACGATATTGTCAAAAAACGCCTGAAACAGATCGGGCGGTGGATCGCCGAGGAATTCGGCAGCGATCTGAAAGTCTTTGTTGATACGGCACCGATCATGGAAAAGCCGTTGGCGGCCCGCGCCGGTCTTGGGTGGCAGGGCAAACATTCCAATCTGGTGTCACGTGACTTCGGATCGTGGCTGTTCCTGGGTGAAATTTTCCTGACCCTTGATCTGCAACCCGACGCGCCGGAGGTTGACCATTGCGGGTCGTGCGATCTCTGCATGAAGGCCTGTCCGACCAATGCGATCCCAGAACCCTATCACCTGGACGCATCAAAATGCATTTCGTACCTCACCATTGAACACAAGGGGAAGATTGACCCCGAACTCATGGACAACATGGGAAACCATATCTACGGCTGCGACGACTGCCTGGCCGTATGCCCCTGGAACAAGTTTGCGACTCCGACAGTCGAATCAGCTTACCTGCCACGCCTCGAGCTAACGGCGCCACGCTTGAGAGATCTGGCGGAACTGGATGACGCCGGGTTTCGGCGGGTGTTCTCCGGCTCATCAATCAAACGCACGGGACGCGATCGCTTCATCAGAAATGTTCTGGTTGCCATCGGCAACAGCACGGACCGATCAATGATACCGGTGGTCGAAACGCTTTCCACAGATGGATCGGAACTGGTTGCCGGTGCGGCTGAATGGGCGAAGAAGCGCCTTGCTTCCCTTGACGCCGATGAAAGACCAGACTAGGTCTTTAAGATGAACATCCACTCCAAACTCAGTGCTTTCAGCGCCTCCCGGCCCGGGGGGTTGGCCTTGGGAATCCTGACGTTGCTGGCAATGATCTTGTTCGTTTCCCCGGTATCGGCCCAACAGTCTCCGACCTACAAAACCGGCCAGATATTTCGCGATTGTGAGACCTGTCCTGAAGTCGTGGTCATTCCCAAAGGCCTCTACATGATGGGATCCAATGGACGCTACAAGGCGGCCCGCCCGGCACATCGGGTCAGCATCAAAAAACCGTTTGCGATCGGGCGTTTCGAGGTGACGTTTGAAGAGTGGCAGGCCTGCCTTGCTGGTGGCGGCTGCCGGCATGAACCTGACGACCATAATTGGGGCCGCAATGGTCGGCCCGTCATCAATGTCACCTGGGATCAGGCAAAAAATTACCTTCGATGGATATCAGATCTGACTGGACAGAAATACCGCCTGCCGACTGAAGCTGAATGGGAATACGTTCACCGCGCCGGGACGACCACCCGTTTCTGGTGGGGCGATGACGTCGGCCTGAACAACGCCAACTGCAAGGACTGCAAAAGTAAGTGGAGCGCCTTGAGCTCGGCGCCGGTCGGCTCATTCAAACCCAACCCCTATGGCGTTTACGACACCAGCGGAAACGTATTTGAATGGGTGGAAGACTGCTGGAACCCCGACCACACGGATGCCCCTAAAACAGTGCAGGCACGGCGGGAAGGCAATTGCCACTATCGCGTTATTCGAGGCGGTTCATTTTATTATTTCAACAAGGTCGCCCGCGCTTTCTACCGGGCGAAAAATCCGCCCGGCGTAAAGAGCTACTGGCTGGGGTTTCGGGTGCTTCGCGAATTACCGTGATTTGAATTAGTTTTTAGCTGCCAGCGACCGCGCCATCTGACTGAGCGCTTCCTGATGACGTTCGTTTTCAATCAGGGCAAAATTTCTGGCGACTTCCAGGCACATGCGCTGGCGCGGCGGCAACGACTCATTGGCTGTATCGCCAAGCCCTTCAAAGAAATATCCAACCGGGACACGCAGCACCTGTGCAATGTCAAACAAGCGGCCCGCAGAAATTCTATTAATACCCCGCTCATATTTGTGCGCCTGCTGATAGGTGACACCAATCAGCTTGGCCATCTGCTGTTGGGACAACCCTAACATAACCCGCCTCTCGCGGATTTTAACTCCGACATAACGATCTGTTTCCGATGCCCTGTTGACAACGTCGGCAGTTTTTTCGGGAGGCAGCCCTAGCGTCGTTTTCTGTCCCACTACACATTCCTTTCTTATACTTTACTGAACCGTGATGAAGTGCCCTGAAGATGGCCTTGGGTTCGTGACAATCCGCCACCATATCGAACGTCTCAAGTTTTCCAGACACGGCAATTTTAAATTTCTCGGATGTATTATAAAAATTTTACTCTCTAAAATTGTAAATTCTAACTATCTGAGTTTACCTGACAAATCCGCGTTACCAAAGGGCATTTTGGGGTGCCTCCCCCTAATCGCAAGTTTATTTTTTTCAGTTCTGATTAGATTGGATGTATTGGTACAAATTAACGCGAAAATTCTCAACCACCAGACGATGACCGGCGCTTTTGCGACAGCAAAAGAAGATGCCCGCTGCCTACAGATTACGATAAACAACTCAACCCCGGAAGACTTGCCGGTTGATTTCGTCGCTTTATTCGATCAGCTATTGTCGTTGCTGGTCAGGCGGTTCAACTGATCCTGCATGGCATTCAATTTGCTCTGCAAATCCTCAAGTTTTTCTGTCGGTTCACTCTGGCTGGGTGCCGCCTTGGCCCGTGCCGGACCGGCATTCGGTTTCGAGCCGTTCGCAGATTTGGCGTTTGATTCTTCTTCATAAAACGGAGTGAACAGTTTCATGGCGTTTTCAAACATCGCCATGTTCTGTTTGCCCATTTCCTCAAACTGACCGAACGGATTTAGCCCGCCCATGGTTTCGTCCATATACCCGCGCATCTGTTCCTGGTTTCTGGCAAACGCTTGCATGGTGTGATCCAGATAATTGGGAACAACCGACTGTAGGCTGTCGCCATAAAAGCTGATCAGGTGGCGTAAAAAACTGATTGGCAGCAAATTCTGCCCACCCTTGCCTTCTTCCTCAACAATAATATGGGTCAGAACCTGACGGGTAATATCCTCGCTGGTTTTTGCGTCATACACCACAAAATCGGTGCCGTCCTTGACCATTTGCGCAAGATGGTCGAGGGTTACGTAACTTGATGTAGACGTATTATAAAGACGCCGGTTGGCGTATTTTTTAATTGTTATCGGAGTTTTTGCTCCGTCGCTTTGATCAGCCATACTGTTCACCCGGAGTTAAATTTTTAAGAACCTAGCGTGGTTCATGCTGCACCGCAATGAAATGTTCCGCGTTGCGATACAGTTGTTTATAGTTGATGCAAGTTCATTGACCTGAAACTGTGCACTTGTGAAAGTGAAACCTGAGGATGCCGAAACCATCTGACACTCCTGATCTGGACGAACTGGCGCGGAAATATCTGGACCTATGGCAGGAACATCTGAATGCCCTCGCCGAGAACGGCGAAACCATGGATGCACTGGCGAGAACGGTAGCCCTAATGAATTCGGGTGCCGCAGCATTTACCTCGGCCGTCGGTGGAAAAGCCTCGAATGACAAAACTGCCCGAAATGACACCTCCGCAACCGGCGGCGTCAAACCCGAAACCGCTGGCGCTGCACATGAGCCTGCAAGCCCTGACGTGGCTCAGTGCCTTGAGCGCATTGCCGCACTGGAGCAACGGGTCGCTGAGCTTGAAAGCCCGAAACGGAAAAGATCTGCGCGCAAACGACCTGCTACCCCCAAATCTTAACATCGAAGATTTTGCCGGCGCTGTCACACGCGAAGCCGGTCAGCGCCTTCAGCAGTTTTCCGATGGAATCAAGAATTATCAGGGTTATCCCCGTCATCCCCGGCCATCGGAACCACCGGCGATCTGGACGTCAGGCTCGACCCGACTACTGGATTACGGCATAATTTCCACATCTTCGTCAGCTCCGCCGGTGCTGGTCATTCCGTCCTTGATCAATCGTGCCTATATTCTGGACCTGGCCCTTGACCGCAGCCTGATGCGTCATCTCGCCGCCACTGGTTTGCGCCCACTTCTCGTTGACTGGGGCTGGCCTGAAGAGCAGGAGCTGGATTTCGGACTTGATCAGTATATTGGCGAGCGGCTGCAGGCGATTTTGAATTTTGTCCGCACTGAAACTGCTCGTCGCCCGGCACTCATTGGCTATTGTATGGGAGGCAATTTGGCATTGGCACTGGCTGGACGAAACCCCGGGGCCGTATCCGCCCTTGCCCTGCTCGCGACACCTTGGGATTTTCACAGCGACGGCGGTGTCACCGCACGGTTTCTGGACATGATGGCGCCAGCCCTGAAAAATTTGATCGCTCAGATGGGGGTCTTGCCCGTTGACATGTTGCAGGCGATGTTTGCCGGCCTGGACCCGGCACAAACAGGGGTCAAATTTCGTCATTTCGCCACCGCCACTAAAGACAGCGATGCCACAAAACGATTTATCCTGCTGGAAGACTGGGTCAATGACGGCGTACCGCTGCCGGGTAAGGTTGCCCTTGAGTGCCTGTTTGGCTGGTACCGGGACAACACACCGTCCAGTGGAAACTGGAAAATCGGCGGGGAAGTCGTCGATCCCACAAAAATCTTACTGCCCACCTTCGCCGCCATTCCGTCAAAAGATCATATCGTCCCGCCCGCCTCCGCTCAGGCTTTGGCCGATATTTTACCCAACGTCCATATCCTGACCCCACCCGCTGGACATATCGGTATGGTCGCTGGTGGTCAGGCCAAACAGCGATTGTATGAGCCCTTAAGCCATTGGCTCACTGAGCAAATACCGAACAAATCGTAAGTTAATAAAACACGTCTTCGCAGGTGCACAATTTAGCCCCTTGCATGGATTCTGGAATCCGCATATAACGCCATTAATCAGCCATTTCGCAGCCGCAAAACAAACGTGAGCTGAACCCGGTTTTCACTATTCGACGGCCCCATATTACAAGGCTTGCATCAGCAACTCTATTGGAGGATTTAGAAAATGACCGAAGTCGTAATCGCCGCCGCCGCCCGCACCCCGATTGGTGCTTTCAGTGGTGGATTAAGTTCCGTTCCCGCAGATTATCTAGGTGAGGTCGCCATTAAGGGCGCACTCGAACGCGCCGGTGTCGCTCCGGAAGATGTTGATGAAGTTGTCCTCGGTCAGGTTCTTGCCGCCGGGGCCGGACAGAACCCCGCCCGTATCGCCGCGGTCAATGCCGGTATTCCTGTCGAGAAAACCGCCTACGGCATCAACCAACTTTGTGGTTCCGGCCTGCGCACGGTTGCCTTGGGCTATCAGGCGATCCAATTGGGCGACGCCAACATTGTTGTAGCTGGCGGTCAGGAAAGCATGAGCCAGGCGCCGCATGTCATCCATATGCGCAACGGCACTAAAATGGGCCCGGCCGAAATGGTTGATTCCATGATCAAGGACGGCCTGTGGGACGCTTTCAATGGCTACCACATGGGAACCACGGCAGAAAACGTTGCCGAAAAATGGCAACTTACCAGAGACGAGCAAGATACCTTTGCCGCCTCTTCCCAGCAGAAAGCCGAGGCCGCCATGGCCGCAGGTAAATTCGCTGACGAGATCGTGCCTGTCACCATCAAAGGGCGTAAAGGCGATACCGTTGTCGACACCGACGAACACCCGAAAGCCGGCGTCACCGCAGAAGGTCTCGCCAAATTACGCCCGGCATTCGCCAAGGACGGTACCGTCACCGCCGGCAACGCATCGGGCATCAATGACGGTGCCGCCGCTGTCGTGCTGATGAGTGCGGCAGAAGCCGACAACCGTGGCATCACGCCGTTGGCCCGGATCAAATCCTGGGCAACCGCCGGTGTCGATCCGGCAATCATGGGCACAGGGCCGATTCCGGCCAGCCGCATGGCGCTGGAAAAAGCCGGATGGACCGTCGATGACCTGGACCTGATCGAAGCCAACGAAGCTTTTGCCGCCCAGGCCTGCGCCGTCAACAAGGACCTCGGCTGGGATACTGATAAAGTCAACGTCAATGGCGGTGCCATTGCCTTGGGTCACCCAATCGGCGCATCCGGGACACGTGTCCTGATCACGCTGCTGTTTGAAATGCAGAAACGCGATGCCAAAAAAGGCCTCGCTACACTTTGCATCGGTGGCGGTATGGGTATCGCAATGTGCGTCGAACGCGACTAGAATGATCCACTGACCATCCTTGAAGAGCACAAAAATTTAGGGAGTTTATTATGGGTAGAGTAGCAGTCGTTACAGGTGGCACCCGGGGTATCGGCGAAGCCATCTCAAAACATCTGAAAGGCGCCGGTTACACGGTCGCCGCCACATACGCCGGCAATGACGAAGCGGCCAACGCCTTCGCCGAGGAAAACGGCATTAAAGTCTATAAATTTGACGTCGGCGACTATGCCGCCTGCGAAGCCGCGGTCGGCCAGATCGTTGCTGACCTGGGACCGGTAGAGGTGCTGGTCAACAACGCAGGCATTACCCGAGACAGCACCATGCACCGCATGTCGCGGGAAAAATGGGATGCCGTGATCGATACCAACCTGGGGTCATGTTTCAACATGTGCCACCTGGTTATCGACGGCATGCGCGAGCGTAACTTTGGCCGGATCGTCAACATCGGCTCGATCAACGGTCAGGCCGGTCAGTACGGGCAGGTCAACTACGCCGCCGCCAAATCCGGGATTCACGGGTTCACCAAGGCCCTGGCCCAGGAAGGTGCCGCCAAGGGCATCACCGTCAACGCCATCGCACCGGGCTATGTGGAAACCGACATGGTTCGTGCCGTGCCTGCCGAAGTTCTGGAAAAGATCGTTGCTAAAATTCCGATCGGGCGTCTCGGCAATGTCCACGACATCGCCCGTGGCGTCCTTTTCCTGATTGCCGACGACGCCGAATTTGTCACCGGCTCAACGTTGTCGATCAACGGTGGTCAACACATGTACTAAGGGCCGTAGCAGGTCCTGAAAACCATCAACCCCCGCTTCGGCGGGGGTTTTTGTTTGTATATGATGGGAACTAAACATCTAGAGCAATTTCAAATAATACGAAGTTGCTGAGACACCCTTGTGTCTCCAATCGCAAAGACAATCTGTTTCAGGTGAAGCGACTGCCAAATGTATGCGAAAGTAAAACGTTACTTAAATCACCAAGAATCTCGTCACACTCTGGCCCATCAAAATTCATATCGACGGCCTCCAGTTTGGGTCTGGAATTGCGCAACAAAGCCCGAATCACCCATCCATCTGGCGTGTTCTGGCTGTCAAAATCATGCAGGACCCTGCCAGCCTGAACCATGTCATCCAGGCGTGGTCCGCAGGTTCTCATGTCGACAATATCGAAACTGCCTTGTCGCTCTATCAATAAACGAAGCGTTTCCGGTGAAAAAAACACAACATGCTGGGCCACGATCCTCCCGGCTCTTTTAATAAATTCGCTTTCATACGGAACTTCGATAAAAAAAAGTCCGTCCTGCGCAATTATACGTGAAAAATACTGCATTTGCCGGATTGGGAACGTCATGTGCTCAAGGACGTTGGATAAAACCACCAAATCGAAAAATCCGATATAATCCTCATCCATTAGAGTGTCGGGCATAACCAGATTTAACTGCGGGTTACTTTTTATGTGCTCGATACATACTGGATCATGCTCCGCAACATAAACCTTGTCAGATAAGTGAAGAAACAGTGCCGCATTCTCACCGTGCGCTCCACCATAATCGAGTACCGGCCCCAACGAGCTCGGTAAATATGGTACCATAGTTTTAATTTGTGACTTCCCGTTAGCTTTCGCCTGTTTCCGAACATCTGCTATGTCATCCTCAGACATAGCGCGCCTGCTATAGTGGTTGTAATGAAATTCGAGGACGCGCGGGTGTATGAAATCGCTATAAACAAACCCACATTCGGTGCATTCACAAATATTTACCCCAAATACAGGTTGAATGGGACAGACCGCCTCCGCACGTCCTGTCCTGTTCACCATCAAGGCTTTTCCCGGAGCGGTACAAATTGGGCACTTCAAATTTTCTACTCCGAAACATGGCCTGTATTGGCGAAAGGTGATTCCCTCAACAACACGGATTTTGGCGCATTTTTGTTCGTCAACGAAAGCTAGTGGTCATCAATCACATTCTCGTCAGTGCTCAAGCGTCTAACATCTTGGCCATCCGACCAGGACATTAGAGAATTTTTATGAAGGAAACACCCAAAACTCAGTTTTGACATAAGTGAACCAATATCGTCAGAATCGATTTCGGTCGGTGGAATTTCCCGCAGTGGGCGTTTGTTCGACAGTATAATTTGTGCGAACACGCGCTGATGGTTATTTGTCCCATCCATCCCCACTGAGGAGGGGTCGGCCTTCGGACGCTCATCAGCATTGATAACTTCGACGTCAAAGCTTCCTTGAATAATTATCAGCGCCTTCAAGGACTCGACAGAAAAGAAATTGATTTCCTCGCTGCCGAACAATCCGGCCTGTACGTTTTCCTGCGGCGTAATCGGGACCTCAAAAGCCAGGAGCCCGTCAGATTTCAAAAGGCGGGAACAAAGTGATAAAATGGATTTTGGAAACGGCAGCCGCTGCACAACATTGGAAAGAATGATTGTGTCGAAAGTTCCGACAAGAGACTCGTCTTTCAAAAAAGCTTCATCCACAACAGTTGCGGAGATGTTTGTTTCCTCATATTGGTCAAAATTCGGAACCAAATCGCAAATAAACAGCTCATCACAAATTCCGTGATAAGGCTGGGCAAGGGAACTCCTTCCAGCGCCAAAAAACAATATCCGGTTGTTGTGCTTGGGCAGATTGTCACAGAAAAACTCTGTTTGTTGCCGACAGATATCCTGATGGGGGGAGCAAAATGGATCGGTTAATGCTGACGAATGTAATTGGGAAGATGTTGTATAAAAAAACTGCAGGGTTTTCGGGTGAATAAATTCAGCTGATATAAACCTGCAATTCCGACAGCCCATAATCGCAGTACCAAATCCCGAATGGGCAACATACTTAATTTGTCCGCGATCAATTTCATTGTTGTTCACAGAATAGGTATCGGCAGACCGGCAAATATGGCATTTCATGTAACTAACCCGACATTTCCATTTGGGACAGGTTATAGGTTTGGATAGATGTTTGACAGGACGAAGTCAGCACAGCAGCGCCGACGGCTAATATTAAAACATGGAAATGGAATGCCAAAATTTATAAGTCCAAGACTTAGTTCCGCATGTGTTTGGGAATCAGGTGCGCTTCATCATCCCGAAGTTTCCGGCAGGATGATTTTGTGATTTTGGCCGCAGCGTCGGGACCGGCAAGGGTGCTGTGCATGACCGGGTTTTCCGTGAATTTCGCTTGCGCAAACGTGCAATAACTTTCCCGCGAAAACCACATTCTGAACTCAACATCGCTGTTCACCAACGGCAAGAACATCCAGATACTCAATAGCCACCCCATGGCGGTCACCTCCCTGATATCTGTGTAGGACAGACACTCCGCTGGTCTGCACATTAGGGGGTGATGCCATATATCTCGATTTCGCATGATGAAGATTTTGTGAAATTAGCACCAAACCCGGCTCTGTCGAGGTTTTGCCCGCAGGTCTGTGTTAAGAGAACACGTCACGGGAGAGAAGATTGATCAATGCAAAAAGCCCGACGTTTGCCGCCCTTTAGACGCCTGTTGCGGCTTGTCTATCTTCGTCTCATCATCCCGTTGAAGCGAAGCTCACGCCCCCCGGAGTATACGGCACGCGCCATTGCCGTGGCAGTCTTCTGGGCGTTCACACCGCTGATCCCCATTCAGACCTATCTGCTGGGATTGACGTGGCTGATCGCACGGCGATTTCCGCAAACCGAGTTCAATCTTCTGGTCGGCCTCGCGTGGATCTGGATTACCAACGCCTTCACGATGATTCCGATCTATTTCGTCTTCTATGTGACCGGACAAATCCTGCTTGGACAATGGGATGGGGCCGTCGGTTACACGACCTTTGCCGAACAGTGGCGCATCATCATCAATCACAGTGATGGGTTTTTCGAAATATCAAAAGCAATCACACAACTGCTGCTTCACCAGCAGGGCATCTTTTTGGCCTTTGGCAGCCTTCCCTACGCTTTCGGCTTCAGTTGGCTGGCTTACGTTTGGTCGCGTCGGTTTTTAAGTAAATCGTCTCGGCACGCACATCTACGCGTCGCCGACTGACGATCATGGGGAAAAATAGGTCGGGGCCAATCAAAATCCTGTCGGAGATTCACAAATTCGCTTATGCTCCTGACACTATTTTTTTTGGGATAGGGTTTTCGGCACATTTAACCAAAAACAAGTGCCACAAATGGGAGGAACCAGAATATGACGAAACTGAAATCTACACTTGCGATTGCCTCGGCGGCGCTGGTCGCTGCTTCAATGACAACCTCGGCATTGGCCGACGGTCACTGTAAGGTTGTGCGCTTCGCCGATGTTGGCTGGACTGATATCACGGCAACCACCGCGGCAACTTCTGTTGTCCTTAAATCCTTAGGGTACGCACCCAACGCCAAGGTTCTGTCCGTTCCAGTGACGTACAAAAGTTTGGAGAACAAGGACATTGATGTTTTCCTGGGCAACTGGATGCCGACCATGGAAGGTGACATCGCGCCCTATCGAAAAAAAGGCACGGTCGAAACCCTGACCCCGGCGAACCTTGAAGGCGCCAAGTATACGCTGGCCGTCAATAAAAACGCCGCTGATGCCGGCCTTAAGGATTTCAAGGACATTGCCAAATTCAAGGATCAGCTTGACGGTAAGATCTACGGCATTGAACCCGGCAACGATGGCAACCGCCTGATTCAGGACATGTTCGACAAAAACGCCTTCGGCCTGAAGGGCTTTGAGGTCGTCGAGTCTTCCGAACAAGGCATGCTGTCGCAGGTCGCGCGGGCTAATAAACGCAAAAAAATGGTGGTTTTCTTGGGCTGGGAGCCCCATCCGATGAACGCCAATTTCAAGCTCACGTATCTCACCGGGGGGGATGATTTCTTTGGCCCCAATCTGGGCGGCGCTACGGTTTTCACCAATGTCCGCAAGGGGTATACCGCCGAATGTCCGAACGTTGGCAAACTGCTGGGCAACCTGAAGTTTTCGTTGGCCATGGAAAACGAAATCATGGGGGCGATCCTCAACGATGGCCAAGACCCCGACAAGGCGGCCCAGGCGTGGCTCAAGAAACACCCGAACGTGGTCAAGGGTTGGCTCGCCGGCGTAAAGGCAATGGACGGTGGCGACAGCTGGATGGCGGCCAAAAAAGGCCTCGGATTATAAAATAGGATTGTGCAGATACGCCGCAACGAACCCGTCTGGTTCGCTGCGGCATTTGCGCCGACCTCATTCCCCGCCCTGTCATTGCCGGGCTTGACCCGGCAATCCACTGGCGGCGTGTAATCGAGTAAGAGTGGATCCCCGGGTCAAGCCCGGGGATGACGCTTTTTGGTGAATGATTTCTAATTGACGTTATCAAATCGGGGGCAACATGTGATGGAGTGGCTGACAGACCATAAAATTCCTATCGGCAAGGTGATGAAAGACTTTGTCGATTTCCTGAATGATTACTTCTTCTGGTTTTTCGATGGCGTCACCATCGGTCTGGAGTTTGTGCTGGAAGGCATGGCTGAACTGCTGCTGGCGGCAAATCCGTTTGTGCTGATCATCGCCATCGCCGCCATATCCTTTTACATTCACCGGTCCTGGAAGCTGGTTGTATTGGTGGTGCCGTCGCTGCTGTTCATCATCAATCAAGGCTATTGGGAAGACACCCTCTACACCCTGTCACTGGTGACTTGGGCGACACTCGTCTGTCTGGTCATCGGCATTCCGGTCGGCATTGCCACGGCTCATCGCCCGAAGGTCTGGGCCGTGATGCGCCCGATCCTCGACATGATGCAGACCCTGCCGACCTTTGTATATCTGATCCCGGCTCTGGTGCTGTTCGGTCTCGGCATGGTGCCGGGTCTGATCGCCACCGCTATTTTCGCCGTCGCGGCCCCCATACGCATGACCTATCTGGGTGTTTCATCGGTTCCCATACCGTTGATCGAAGCCGCCGAAAGTTTCGGGGCGACAAAAAAGCAACTGCTCTGGAAAGTCGAAATTCCCTATGCCCTGCCAACCATCATGGCCGGGCTGACGCAGTGTATCATGCTGTCCTTATCGATGGTCGTGATCGCCTCCATGGTGGGGGCGGATGGCCTCGGCATTCCGGTGCTGCGCGCCATCAACACGGTCAATACGGCCAAAGGATTTGAGGCCGGAATTGCCATCGTCATTGTCGCCATTCTGATGGACCGCATCTGCAAACGGCCTGAACGCGGGGTCAAATAGATGACGGATACAAGTAAAAAAGCTGTCGATTTCAAAAATGTCGACATCATGTTCGGTGATGACCCGGCCCACGCCCTTGAACTTCTCGATCAGGGGGGAACGCGTGAATCCATTCTCGAAGAAACCGGGTCCGTGCTTGGTGTTGCCGGAGCGACGCTGTCCGTGGATGTCGGTGAAATCTGCGTCTTGATGGGACTGTCCGGGTCGGGAAAATCGACGTTGCTGCGGGCCGTCAACGGACTGAACAAAGTCACCCGCGGCGAGATCCTGGTTCAGGATGCCGAACGTATGGTTGATGTTGTTTCGTGTGACGCCAACACACTTCGCCGCCTGCGCATGGAACGGATCGCCATGGTTTTTCAACAGTTCGCCCTGTTGCCATGGCGCACGGTATCAGAGAACGTTGGCCTGGGGCTTGAGCTTCGCGGCATGGACGTCGCCGAACGTGATCGTATTGTTCGCGAGAAACTGAAACTGGTCGATCTCGACCAATGGGCCGACAAATTCGCCCATGAACTTTCCGGCGGTATGCAACAACGCGTCGGACTTGCCCGCGCTTTTGCCACGGACGCTGAAATCCTGCTTATGGATGAGCCGTTTTCAGCTCTCGATCCGTTGATTCGCAACCATTTGCAGGACGAACTTCTGGACCTGCAACGGTCTTTGAAAAAGACCATCGTTTTCGTCAGCCATGATCTCGACGAAGCTCTCAAGATCGGCAATCATATCGCGATTATGGAAGGCGGGCGTATCGTTCAGTACGGAAAGCCCGAAGACATTATTCTCAACCCGGCGACCGATTATGTGCGTGACTTTGTCAGCCACGTGAACCCGCTGAACGTCTTGAGCGGGGTGTCGATCATGAAGACGCTGGCGGGACGTACAGGTGAGATCGAGCTGGACCGAGTGGGTTACGCGCGCCTGCATTTATCAGCGGACGGGTCGCTCGATCAGGTTCAAATCAATGGGCAGGACGGGCGCTTTATTTCCCACACGGAGCCCGACGGCTCATCCGATCCACTCTGCATCTACACGGCGCCAACCGAGATCACCATCCGAGATGCCATTGAAAAACGTCAGCTAACAGGCAACCCCGTTGTCCTGGTCGAGGATGGCAAAGCCGTTGGCTATATCGGTGATGACGAAATTCTGAACGCTCTGGTCGGACAAGCTGGAGGTGCCGGATGAGGGTCTTGGGTGCCGCCTGCCTGTTCCTACTGACGGGTCTCAGTTCCTTGTTGGTCCTCTCCTGGGCAACCCCCTCCTTGGCGGCCAACGGTGTCGACGTCTATGACATTCCAACGGACGGTCTGGTCGATGAAATCATCTCCGCCGATGACCGGGTCATTATCCGGAGCCGAAACACCAAGCACCAAAGGCTTCGCATCCGCCAGGGCACGTTAACGCTCGAACCCGTCGATGGTGATCAACCGGTGCCGCCCAAACTGCCTGAAGGCAGTCTTCCGGATGGGGAGGTGGCAATCGGATCAGGCATGATCCGCCGGGTCTGGCTCAGTGCACCGACAACGCGCTACGACCATGGTGTTCTCGGCGATGCGATTGAGGCCGGTGCGGTCAGCGCAGAACTTTCCGACAACAGGGTCATTACCTATGTGTTGCCGGAAACTTCAGTTTTTGAAGACCGTATCCCCCGTCTGACCGATATTGATGGCGACGGCGAAATGGAAATTTTACTGGTCAAGTCCTGGCTCGACCGGGGGGCGGCACTGGCGGTTATTTCACTTAACGGAAACAAGCTTGAGCTCCGTGCTGAAGCGGAACCCATCGGCCTGTCACATCGCTGGCTCAATCCGGTTGGGGTCGGTGATTTCGACGATGATGGCCGCATGGAAATTGCCGCTGTCATTACACCGCACATCGGCGGCACGCTGCAGCTCTATGAAATGAAGGGAAACCGGTTAACCGAAGACCATGCCGCACACGGGTTTTCCAACCATCAAATAGGGTCACGAAATCTCGGCTTATCCGTGGTTGCCGACGTCAACGGCGACCGGGTTCCGGATCTCATCGTCCCCGACGCATCTCGTCGCAATCTTCTCGGAATTTCGTTTGCAACCGGGAAAGCCAGCGAACTGTTCCGCGTTCCCCTGAACGATCCGATCACCTCTCCTCTACGACGGGCTGATCTGGATCATGATGGCAGGGATGAGATTATTTTTGCCAGTGGCACCAACCGCCTGAAGGTAATTTCTCTTCATCCATGACCACCTCGCCGCCCAACCCATTCCGAGCCACGTTGATTGGCGGCACCGCTGTTCTGATGTGGGGCCTGCTGGCGCTGTTCACGACCTTGACCGGACAGGTCCCGCCGTTTCTGTTGATCGCCTTGGCGTTCTCAATTGCCAGCGGCTTTGTATTGATCAAATGGATCGTCCGCCGTGAGAACATTGTCCAGTACCTGAAACAACCCGTCGGGGCCTGGATTTTGGCGGTGAGCGGCCTGTTCGGATATCACTTTTTTTATTTTATGGCGCTGCGCAATGCGCCACCAGTTGAAGCTGGGCTGATCGCCTATATGTGGCCGTTGCTGATCGTCCTGTTCTCGGCCCTGTTGCCGGGTGAACGACTGCGCTGGTGGCATGTGGCGGGGGCCATCGCCGGGCTCGCTGGCGCGATCCTGCTGGTCACTGATGGTAAGGGGCTAGGCAGTTTTAAATCAGACTATGTTCTGGGCTATCTGATGGCCGTTGCCTGTGCACTCACGTGGTCCACATACTCCGTCCTCAACCGGCGCTTTCGGCATGTGCCGACGGATACGGTAGGCGGCTTCTGCGCCGTCACGGCAATACTTGCGCTGGGGGCGCATCTGGCGTTCGAGAAGACCGTCTGGCCTGCCGATACCGGTGAGTGGCTGGCGGTCTTCGGCTTGGGATTGCTGCCCGTCGGCGCTTCCTTCTTCACCTGGGATTATGGCACCAAACACGGCAACATTCAGGCGCTCGGCGCCTTCGCCTACGCCGCTCCGTTAATTTCCACACTGGTGTTGATCAGTTTCGGTCAGGGCGAAGCCACCTGGACCGTCGCCATGGCCTGTCTGCTGATCGTCGGTGGCGCACTGCTGGCATCGAAGGACTTGTTGTCCAAAAGCGGATAAATTTTTACGACGGCATTGTCTTTGCCATTGATGGCCGATCAGAAAATTCTTCGAACCAGTCGGCAATCGTCGGACTGTCACTGCGCCAGGCAAGATCGGGGAACCGCAGGTCAAACCACCCGAGGCAGCAGCCAAGCGCGATATCGGCGATGGTCAGGTCATCCCCAGCGCGGTAGGCTTCTGCTTCTTCTTCCAGCACACTCAACGTGCCAAGCATTGATTTCATCTGACGTTCAGCGAAATCTTGCCACAGCAGTTCCGGAGGTCGGCGCTGGGTTTCAAAACGATAAAGAACGCCGGCGCTGGTCATACCATCGGCCAGTGCCATACGCCTCAGGGTATCAAGGCGGGTATCGTCCTGGGGGAATAGTTTGGGGCCGTCATGAAGGCCGTCCAGGTATTCCGAGATCAGCGCACTTTCGATAATGACCTGCCCGTCCTCCAGTTCAAGGGCCGGAATTTTGCTTAACGGATTGACATCGCGTAAGCCCGACCCTTCAGAAAAAGGATCGGTCAGGATCAATTCGATTCCCACGTCGAGGCCACGTTCCATGGCGACGACGAGAACTTTGCGCGCGAAGGGCGAGGTGGGAGAGAAACGGAGTTTCATGAGCGTCCTGATCCTGTCTGAACAAACGATGCCATTTCAGTATCACACTATCTAACCGCACGCCATTTATCTGACGTGCGCCACCAGAACTAACGCGGTATGATCAGTGCATGTGGAGTGATGTTGTTGATTTAAGAGACTTTTATGCGACCAACCTGGGTCAGGTGGCACGACGCATGATCCGCCGACGGATCCGCGAGTTGTGGCCGGACGTCAGTGGACAAAGCGTTTTGGGCTTGGGGTATACGACACCTTATCTCACGAGCTTCAGAGGTGAGGCGTCGCGGACCATCGCAGCTATGCCTGCGGCCCAGGGTGTTTTGCACTGGCCAATGGATGACCGTGGCCTGACCACCCTGGTCGATGAACTGGAGCTGCCCTTCAATGATGTCTCCATGGATCGGGTGCTGATGATTCATGCCGTCGAATGCGCCGAACAGATCAGGCCCCTGCTTCGCGAAGCCTGGCGGGTGCTGGCGGGGAGTGGGCGGTTGATTGTCGTTGTCCCCAATCGTAGAGGAGTCTGGGCGCGCTTCGAGCGCACCCCTTTCGGCCACGGCCTGCCGTATTCAACCGGGCAGATTTCAAGACTTTTACGCGACAATATGTTTACCCCAATCGAGACCCGCCGCGCCCTCTATATCCCGCCATCGCACTCACGCATGGTGCTGTCGGCGGCCCCGGCATTTGAGAAAATCGGCCCCAGCATCATTGGCACCTTCGCCGGTGTGATCGTCATTGAAGCCGTCAAACAGATATATGCGGGCCAACCGGTTATGCGCCAGACGCGCCGCAAACCGGTCATGGTCCTGCCGCAGCGCGCGCCCAGATCATCCCCCAGGTCGACCCCCAGATCATCCTACGTTCCCCAAAAACGCTGATTGATGATTTCCGCTTGGTTTTCTTTGATTTCAAGGGCTTTAGCCATTATCACTAGCGGGGTATTTCAGAGGCTGGAAAATTACGTCAATGGCAAACGAAAAAAGCAAACTCCGCGAGCTTCGCGATCAGATTGATGAGATTGACAATTCCATTCAAGATTTGTTGATCAAACGCACGAAAATTGTCGAGCACGTCCGCGACGTCAAAGAGAAAGAAGGCTCGGCCATCAAGATCCGCCCGTCAAGGGAGGCCGAGATCCTGTATCGCCTGATTTCGCGCCATACGGGGTCGTTTCCAAAACGCGAACTGGCGCGCATCTGGCGCGAACTGATCGTCGCGACGTTAAGTTCCGAGGGGCCCTTTTCGATGGCCGTCTACGAACGCGAGAGCGAACCCGGATATTGGGATTTGGCGCGCGACCAATACGGCAGCTTTACACCAGCGACCCGCCATACCGCAGCGCGGCGCGTCGTCGAAGCCGTGCAGACCGGTAAAGCCACCATCGGTATTGTCCCGGTTCCCAGTCATGACGACGAGGAGAACTGGTGGCGTCACCTGGTTTCCGACAAGAAAGGAACATCACGGATCATTGCCAGGCTACCGTTTATCGGAATTGGAAACGCCCGCAATACCGGGCTGGAAGCGCTGGTTATCTGCCCTATCGAACATGAGGAAACAGGGCGAGACCGTTCCTATATCGCTATCGAGCTTCAGGATAATATCGGGTTTAACGTCATCGAGGACGCCTTGTCACAAGCTGGGTTTACAGTTGCCTTTCACCAGCTCTGGCATGATCCGGAACGACCGCCGGGATGGACCTATCTGGTTGAGGTTTTCGGTTTTGCCAAACCGGGCAGTCGTCAGATGACCCGCTTGATCGACACGCTTGGCCCGCGCATCACCCGCATCATCCATCTGGGCGGTTACGCCATGCCACTGAACGGTAACGAACTGGCCCCACCCCAGATAGAGTCATCGGAGACCACCTCATGACAATGCCCACCGCCAAACCCGGCGTCATGGCGATCAATCCCTACATCGGTGGGGATTCCGGGCTTGAAGGGTTTGAGCGCGTCCTCAAACTGAGCTCCAATGAAGGCGCCTTTGGCCCCAGCCCGAAGGCCACCAGCGCCTATCGGGACATTTCAGATACTCTGCATCTCTATCCCGATGGCGGCATGGATGATCTCCGCCATGCGATCAGCAAGGTTCATGGACTGGATGCCGAGCGGATCGTTTGTGGTGCCGGATCGGACGAAATCATTTCTCTGCTGTGCCAAGCCTATGCCGGAGACGGAGACGAGGTTCTCTACAGCGAGTATGGGTTCCTGATGTACAACATTTCAGCCAAGGCGGCGGGGGCAACGCCGGTGACGGCACCTGAAACAAACCTGACGGCAAACGTCGATGCCCTGTTGGCGGCGGTTACGGAAAATACCCGACTCCTGTTTTTGGCTAACCCGAACAATCCTACCGGCACTTACCTGCCCCAATCGGAAGTCGCACGCCTGCGTGACGGGTTGCGTGACGACGTCTTGCTGGTCATTGATGCGGCCTATGCAGAATACGTCACCCGCGAAGATTATTCGGAAGGCAACGCACTGGTCGATGCCGGGAACAACGTCATCGTTACCAGAACATTTTCGAAAATCCATGGCCTTGGCGGTGTGCGCCTCGGCTGGGCCTATGGGCCGGCCAATGTGATTGACGTCCTGAACCGGGTGCGCGGTCCGTTCAATGTCGGCTCGGCGGCGCAGGCAGCAGGCGCCGCCGCTATTCAGGATGGCGCCTTCACCGAGAAAGTGCGCGCGCATAACCTGAAATGGCTGGCCTGGACGCGAGACCAACTTCTTGATCTCGGCCTCGATGCCACCGACAGCGTCGGAAATTTTCTACTGGTCTGTTTCGGCGAACATCCCGAACGCACGGCCAAGGGTGCCGATGCGGCGCTCAAGGCGGAAGGTATCATCGTCAGGGGCATGGCCGGATACGGATTACCCGATTGCCTCAGAATTACCATTGGCCTGGAAGAAGACATGCGCGCCGTCGTCGATGTCTTGAGGAAATTCATAGGAAAAAACCAATGACGGAAGCAAATCCGTCTCCGCTGTTCGGGCGCATCGCCCTGATCGGCATCGGCTTGATTGGATCATCCCTGTCCCACGCCATCCGCAGGCGTGGACTGGCCGACGAGATTGCCGTTTCCACCCGGTCGCAGGAAACCCTGGACCGGGCGCGTGAACTTGGCCTCGGAGATAGCTACTCAACGAATGTAGCAAAAGCCGTGGACGGTGCTGACCTTGTTATCCTTTCGGTTCCGCTGGGTGTCATGGGGGCCGTTGCGGAAATGATTTCAGATCACCTGAAGCCGGGTGCCATCGTTACCGATGCCGGGTCCAGCAAAACATCGGTCATTGCCGATATTTCTCCGTTCATTCCAGACGGCGTTCACTTTGTGCCTGGCCACCCCATCGCCGGCACTGAACATTCCGGACCGGACGCCGGTTTTGCCGAACTGTTCGATCACCGCTGGTGCGTGCTGACGCCACTGCCCCACACCGACAAGGATGCGGTCGAGAAACTCACGGAATTCTGGAAAGCCTGCGGCAGTAATATCGAAACCATGGACCCCGAGCACCATGACAAGGTCCTCGCCATCACCTCGCACCTGCCGCAACTGATCGCCTATTGTATTGTCGATACAGCGACTGATCTGGAAACCGACCTGCAATCGGAGGTCATCAAATTTTCAGCCAGTGGATTTCAGGACTTTACCCGCCTTGCCGCGTCGGACCCGGTGATGTGGCGTGATGTCTGTTTGAAAAACCGCGATGCAGTCCTCGATGTGCTGAGCCAGTTCACAGAAGACCTGACGGCGATCAAGCGATCGATTCGCCGCGGCGAGGGAGAAGAATTACAAAAAATCTTCACCCGCACCCGCGCCATTCGCCGCGAAGTCATTGAAGCCAACAGAGATTGACCGGCATGGCACCTGTCATTCAAAGCTTTCTTGCCGGTTTTCCTGTGCTGTTGTTACATTCATCGGTAACGCTGGCGATCCTAGGAGTTGGCGTATTTCTTTATGTGCGGATCACGCCCTATGACGAAATCGCTCTGATTCGGGACGGCAACACGGCGGCTGCCGTCTCTCTTGGAGGGGCCATTCTAGGGCTGGCCATCCCGCTGGCTTTTTCCATGGCCAGCAGCATCGGGGTCTGGGAAATTCTGATCTGGGGGCCGGTTACGCTGATACTGCAGTTGATCGCCTATCGGTTTACCGATTTGATCCTGCGTGATCTTCCCAAACGCATCATCGACGGTGAAATGGGCCCGGCCATTCTTTTGGTCTCCATTAAACTGGCGGTTTCAGCCGTCAACGCCGCCGCCGTCACAGGATAGCCGGACGGAGAGAGCCCATGCGCCGCCTCGACTGGATCGTCATCTTCGTGCTGATCATCGGCGCCATCGCCAGCAAGGCTGTCGATTTTGGCGCAAAAGTCCCGGATAACGCCAACCCCCGCCGCCCCGGCATTCAGCACTTTTCTCCCGATCTTTGGGATGCCGAAACTGCGGCCTGGATGTCGCAGAGTCCGGCCCCACAAAAACCCCAACCCTTGGCCGGTGGCCTGCCTCGTGAAGGTCTTATCGAAGACGACGGCAAACCCCAATCCTCCGTCGGTTCCGCCTTTTCCGTCTCACGCCAGGGCGTCTGGCTGACGGCCCGCCATGTGGCAGAGGGTTGTTCGAAAACAGCCATCCAATCAGCGACGAAGAAGTATCTCCGGGTCAATAAGACCATTCTCCATCCCAACGCCGATGTCGCCCTATTGTTGACCAATGGCGGGCCTAAAGAACTGATCCTTGCCGACCAGATGAGCAGCGGGCGCGATGGCTATAATATCGGTTTTCCGACGGGACAACCCGGAGCTGTTCATGCCCGCTTTATCGGCGAAATGACGCTCCGTCATGCCGACCGTCGCCAGCGCCAGAAGGGCTATCGCGAACGGGTTAACGCCTGGGCCGAACGCTCGCGCATTCCGGACCGTTCGGGGTCACTGGGGGGACTGAGTGGCGGTGCCGTTCTGGATGATCAAGGCCGGGTTATTGGTATTGTACAGGCTGAATCCTCGCGGCGCGGTCGCATCATGACGGCCCAACCGGCAACAATTAAAGATATGTTCGGCCGCGCCAACATGAGCTATCCGCAATCTGGGAACAAAACATCCGGCCTGACCTTATCGAAAGACAGTTACCCGCGCACCGCCCGCGACCTGATCACCTCGGTTCGCATCGCCAAGGTCTATTGTCTGGTCGAATAGTTATAGCGGTAGACCTGCCCGGGCCCGGGCCCGCTCCCAGATGGCGTCAATATCCCGTAAAAACACGACATCCTTGTCGACCGACATGCTGACCCAGTCGCCTCTGGAAAATTCGCTGTCCAACTGCCCGGCTCCCCAGCCCGCATACCCCAACACCACCATCCGGTCTTGAGGGCCGTCACCGGTTGCCATATCCTTAATGATCTGACTGTGGTTGGTCACGGACACGCCAGGACTGATCTTGATGGTATCGGCAATTTCATAATCAGAACCGTGGACAATAAAAACCTGTCCACGTTCGACGGGACCACCGAAGCGTACTGAAACATCCCCTTCTGCCGTTTTGGCTTCGAAGCCGAGCCCGATGATCAAATCCTTCAACGGACCGGTTCCATAGAGGCGATTGACAATCAGGCCGAAGGCACCACTGGAACCATGCTCGATCATCAGGACAACGGATTTGGAAAAATTCGGATCAATCAGGTCAGGCGTGGCGACCAGCAATTGCCCGGTCAGATAGGGCGACCCCTTAACCTGTTCACCACCGACTGCCGAGGATTGCCCACAGAGGACCCCGACAACACCTAACCAAAATATAACGGCCCGAAACCTGATCATTCCTGAATCATAGCAGAATTTCTGGACCCGTGAACTACCAGCGAATGGGGCGAAACCGCAGCAGCTTGAACGGACCGGCGGAAAGAATGCGGTTCTCAAGGGTCAGTGGTAATTCCAGGTAACGTTCACCACCGCCTTCTGGGGTTTTCGATAATGCCGCCAGCACCAGTTTGGTGGTCAGCGACTCGATACTTTTGATCAGTCCGGAGGCAACCAGTGAATCAACCGTCTTCATCACCCCCCGAGCCCGCGAAGAGAAAACACCAACGGGCTGCAATGCGGAATCAAGCGCAAAGGTGCCGTCACCAGTAACCCGCAATGGCATATAATTCATATCCAGCATTGTTACATTCAAGATACCCCCAGCGTCGCGCCAGTTCGACAGAGCCCCTTTAAGAGTATCGCCTGAGAATCTTCCCGCAAGTTGCCCTTTTGCATCCAGGTGTCGCAGGTGAGGGCCCAGCGGAATTTGCAAAGACATGGGAAGTTGCAGAGACCTTATGCGCAGGCCCCAGTTCAGGGTCGCTGGGTCCTGCTGTTCACCCTTGACCTCAAGTTCCGCTAAGGAGAACTCCTGATCGCGCTCCTCAAGGCGAAGGTGTAATCCCTCCCCCTTTGACTGAAGGCCCTGAAGACGTCCATTTTTAAGCGACGCAGTTCCGTCCAGTGCACCAGCCTGCAACATGAATGTTTCCAAATTCCCGTCAACAACCACTTGCCCGCTATGTGATCCGGAAAGATCAAATTTAACTTCTGCCAGAGACCACGGTTTCCCGGTTATATTGAGGCCGTCGCCCCGCCATTGCCATGACCCGGCGATTACGCGCGGTTTAGTGATTTTGATGTGGACGGTGAACGGGAACCCATCCGTTGATAGGTGGCCGAAATCAATTTTCCAGCCCTCTGATCGCCGTTGGCCGATCCAGTTTTCAATGGCCACCTCTGTTTCGGTCGCAACAATTGACCACCAGGCCCCGTAAATGCCGGAGGCACCGATCATGATCACAGCAGCGATCACGACGTTTCGCCCGTGAACTAGGCGCGATACAAACGATTCAGACATGAGTACTGGTTGGGGCAGTGAGCATCCGCCTTTATAAGACGTTGCGCCCCGGCGGGGAAAGACATAGCCTGCGTCTGCGCCTCACTATCGACCTGAAAACTCGTAACTGCATGACCTCTGCCCCACCGGACACCCCTGACAATAAACCCGACCCCGTTTGGCTTACCGTCATGCCCGGGGTGTTCGTTTTACTGTGGAGCACCGGGTTCATTGGCGCAAAATGGGGATTGCCCTATGCTGACCCTTTCACCTTTCTAGCAATCCGTTTTGCCATCGCGTCCGCCCTGTTCGGGCTCATTGCTATTCTGTCCGGCGCCCGCTGGCCGACAACTTTCACTGAAATCCGCGACACCGCCGTCGTCGGCATCCTGATCAATGCGACCTATCTTGGTGGCGTGTTCTGGGCCATCGATCAGGGCACACCGGCAAGTA
>Ga0316204_10004631_pt1 | contig 24290 bp, 25 predicted proteins | sample 6monrhotite_MG_2_FD_205661 | JGI IMG/M metagenome (GOLD analysis project Ga0316204, IMG submission 205661) | Microbial mat bacterial communities from mineral coupon in-situ incubated in ocean water Damariscotta River, Maine, United States -... | ecosystem: Environmental > Aquatic > Marine >... | reverse complement strand
CGCCTTTCGGCGTCTGAAACACAAAACGCAAGTTTTTGTGGAGCATGAGGGCGACTATTATCGCACCCGTTTGACCCATTCCATCGAAGTGGCGCAGGTCGCACGGACCATTGCGGGCGCTTTGGGCCTGAATGGGGAACTCACTGAGGCGGTCGCGCTTGCTCATGATCTGGGTCACACCCCATTTGGCCACACGGGCGAAGACGCGCTGCATGCGTTGATGGCCCCTTACGGCGGGTTTGATCACAACGCGCAGGCGATCAAGATCGTGACTTCGCTTGAACGGCATTATGCCGAATTTGACGGGTTGAACCTCACTTGGGAAACCCTTGAAGGCATCGCGAAACACAACGGTCCGGTGGTCGGTGAATTGCCGCATGCCCTGTCCGGTTACAACGCCATGCATGATCTGGAGCTGGACACCCACGCCAGCGCCGAGGCGCAGGTGGCGGCTTTGTCTGATGACATCGCTTATAACAACCACGATCTACATGACGGTCTGCGCGCCGGTCTGTTTACCGAAGCGGAAATTGCCGAGCTGCCGATGGTTGGTCCGGCCTATGCTGCGGTTGATCAGCTTTATCCTGACACGGACAGCTACCGGCGGCGGCACGAGGCGTTGCGCCGGGTGTTCGGGGTGATGGTGTCGGATGTGATCGACACGTCGTGGAGCCTTTTGGCGGCCTCGGGGGCCACATCAGCGCGTGACATCCGCCATTTGGGCCGCCCGGTGATCCGGTTTTCTGATCCTGTCTGGGCGGATTTGCGGCAAATCCGGGCGTTCTTGTTCAAACGTATGTACCGCGCCCCGTCTGTGATGCAAAAACGCGCCGAAGTGACCAAAGTGGTCGAGGATCTGTTTCCGCTGTTCCTGGCACAGCCCGAATTGCTGCCGCCCCATTGGGCGCGGCAGGTGGCCGATGCGGGCGGAGATCCGACAGCACTGGCGCGGATGGTGTCTGACTATATCTCAGGCATGACCGACCGCTTTGCGCTTGGAGAACATCAACGTCTTTTTGGCTGCCAAGAGACCGCCTGATTGACTGCGCCTTCCCAAGTGGTACATGGGCGGTGAACAAGGAAAACTGACATGAATATCTTTGCCGAAATCCGTGGTTTGATCATTGCCACACTGGACCAGATGGTTGCCGAAGGGGCGCTGCCCGAGGGGCTGAACTTTGACCCGATCACCGCAGAGCCGCCGCGCGATGCGGCCCATGGTGATATGGCGACCAACGCCGCGATGGTACTGGCCAAGCCTGCTGGCATGAAACCGCGCGATATTGCCGAGGCACTTGCGGCACGTTTGGCGGATGATACGCGGATCACCTCCGCCGAAGTGGCGGGGCCGGGTTTCCTGAACCTGCGGCTTGCGGCGTCAGTCTGGCAACAGGTGGCGGCAGCAGTGATGGACAGCGGTACAGGTTTTGGCCGGGGATCGCTGGGACAGGGGCAGAAGGTCAACGTTGAATATGTATCGGCCAATCCGACCGGCCCCTTGCACGTGGGTCACACGCGCGGCGCGGTTTTTGGTGATGCGCTGGCGTCCTTGCTGGATTTTGCCGGCTATGACGTGACGCGGGAATATTACATCAATGACGGCGGTGCGCAGGTCGATGTGCTCGCCCGGTCAGTGTACCTGCGGTATCTTGAGGCGCATGGGCAAGAGGTTGCCTTTCCCGAAGGCACGTACCCCGGTGATTACCTGATCCCGGTTGGTGAAACCCTCAAGGCCAAGGTTGGCGATGCCTATGTGGGCCAGGACGAAAGCGTCTGGCTGGCTGAGGTGCGGGAATTTGCGACGGAACAGATGATGGATCTGATCCGGGCCGATCTCAAGGCGCTCGGCGTCGAGATGGATGTCTTTTACTCGGAAAAATCGCTTTATGGTACGGGCCGGATCGAGGCCGCCTTGGAAGATCTGAAATCCAAAGGTTTGATCTACGAGGGTGTGCTTGAACCGCCCAAAGGCAAAAAGCCCGAAGACTGGGAGCCGCGGGTTCAGACCCTGTTCAAATCCACCGAACATGGCGATGATGTGGACCGTCCTGTGATGAAATCTGATGGCGGCTGGACCTATTTTGCGCCCGATATCGCGTACCACTACGACAAGGTACAGCGCGGCTTTGATGCGTTGATTGACGTCTTCGGCGCCGATCACGGCGGCTATGTCAAACGGATGAAGGCGGCGGTTTCGGCGCTGTCTGATGGCAAAGTGCCATTGGATATCAAGCTGACACAACTGGTGAAGCTGTTCAAAAATGGTGAGCCGTTCAAGATGTCCAAGCGGGCAGGGACGTTTGTGACCCTGCGCGATGTGGTGGATCAGGTTGGCCCTGATGTGACCCGTTTTGTGATGCTGACCCGCAAGAACGACGCGATGCTGGATTTTGATTTTGACAAAGTTCTGGAACAAAGCCGTGAAAACCCGGTGTTTTACGTGCAATACGCCCATGCGCGGGTGTCATCGGTGCTGCGCAAGGCGGCGGAGGCGGGCATTGATGTGTCCGAGGCCGCGCTGAAAGGCGCTGATCTGGGCAAGCTGGACCATGAGGCCGAAATCGGCGTGTTGCGCAAGCTGGCGGAATGGCCGCGTTTGGTCGAAACCGCTGCGCGTACCAATGAACCGCACCGCGTTGCGTTTTACCTTTATGAACTGGCCGGTGATTTCCACGGGCTCTGGAACCGCGGCAATGATGTGACCTCGCTTCGGTTCATTCAGGAGGGCGATGCACAAACCTCGCAGGCAAAAATCGCGCTTGCGCAGGCCGTGGCGATTGTAATTGCGGCAGGTCTTGGTATTCTTGGGGTTAATCCGGCGCAAGAGATGCGATAACGCACCAACGCGCCGATCACAGGCAACCCAAGATCAGCCCCGCAGGGCATCGTATTCTGCGGGCAGTGAGGCAGACATGGCAGATTTTACGTCCTCTCCCGTTTCGGGGGATTACGCAGATGAATCCGCATCCATCTACGTGACGGAACAGCCCGTTAACGCACTGACAACGTTCACCAATGTGGCGGGCGCTGTGGTGTCTTTGGCGCTTGTGATCGGGATCGGGATTTGGGGCTATAAACTGCTTGTGCGTGATGTGTCCGGCATTCCTGTGGTCCGTGCTGTCAGCGGCGAGATGCGCGTGCGCCCCGAAGAGCCGGGCGGCGTATTTGCCCAGCATCAGGGCCTGTCGGTCAATGAGGTTGCCGCCGAAGGCACCGCCGGCCGCCCCGCAGATGAGCTGCATCTGGCCCCCGCTGCGCTGGATCTTGCCGATGAGGATCAGGTGATCACAGCGGCGATGGTTGCACAGGCGCCACAGGCCCCGATCGAGGCCCCCGCTGCGCTAGCCCCCGATGCCGCGCAGCCTGCCTTGGACGTATCTGCCGCGCTGCAATCCGGGAATGTGGATGATCTGGTCGCGCAATTGACCGAAGGCGTTGCGCCCTTGTCTGATCTGGATGACACCGCCGCCAAGCCGACCAAGACAGCCGTAAAACAGGCCGTTGCCGAAGTGCAGGCCGCCGAAAAGAAATTGGCCGCGGTTCTGGATGCGCCCGGTGTGCGGCATTCACTGCGTCCGCGCAAACGGCCCGCCAACATGCCGGTGATTGTGCCTGCCTCGTTGGCCCCGGCTGTGCCGCAGGAAACGCAAGACATTGATCCGACAACTTTGCCCGCTGGCACTCGTTTGGCCCAGCTTGGCGCCTTTGACAGCGCAGAGGTGGCCCGCGAACAATGGGACCAGATCAAGGGTCGCTTTGGCGTTTACCTTGAGGGCAAAAGCCGCATTGTGCAAAAGGCCACCAGCGGCGGACGCGTGTTCTATCGCTTGCGGGCAATGGGGTTTGAAGACATTGCCGATGCGCGGCGGTTCTGTTCGGCCTTGGTTGCCGAAAACGCCGATTGTATTCCCGTGGTGACACGCTGATGGGATTTGGTGCTACCATCCTTGATGCAGAAGGTCTGCGGCTCACAGCCGAGGAAAAGGCGTTTTTCCGCGATGCCGATCCCTTTGGATTTATTGTCTTTGCCCGCAACATCGACAGCCCGGATCAGCTTCGGGCGCTTTGCGGTGACATGCGCGAGGCCGTGGGCCGCGATGCGGTGATCACTATTGATCAAGAAGGCGGCCGTGTCCAACGCATGCGCGCCCCGCATTGGCGCGAATGGCCCGCGCCGCTGGAATTTGTCGCGCTTGCCGGGGATCGCGCCGAAGAGGCGATGTACCTAATGTACCGCACCATCGCCCATGAGCTGCGCAGTTGCGGGGTTGATAGCAACTGCGCGCCAATGGTGGATATCGCCGGGCCGCAAACCCATCCGTTTTTGCGCAACCGCTGTTACGGCAGTGACCCCGAGCGGGTGATCAATGTCGCCCGCGCGGCGGCCAAGGGGCTGCTGGATGGCGGCGTGTTGCCAGTGATGAAACATATGCCGGGCCATGGCCGCGCCACGATGGACAGCCATTTCGATCTGCCATTGGTCGAGGCACAGATTGCCGATTTGCGCCGCAGCGATTTTGCGCCCTTCAAGGCGCTCAATGACTTGCCGATGGGAATGACCGCGCATCTGGTCTATGAGGCGCTCGACTATCGCCCGGCGACCCTGTCCCCCAAGGTCATGCATCTGATCCGCGAAGAGATCGGTTTTGACAACCTGATCATGACTGATGACATCTCGATGAAAGCGCTCAGTGGCACACCGCCCGAGAATGCCGCCGCTGCTGTTGCGGCGGGCTGTGATGTGATCCTCTATTGCAACGCGCCGCTGGCCGACCGCATCGCCGTGGCCGAGGCCGCAGGCGAGATGACGCCCGCCGCCCAGACCCGCGCAGAGCGGGCACTTGGCATGCGCATAACACCCGAAGATATTGACATTTCCGCCCTTGATGCGCAGCTTGAGACGCTTCTGGGCGGGGCATCTCATGGCTGACACCTCACTATTCGAAGAAGACGCCGTTTCAGTGGCGGACCGCCTCGCGGCGGAAGCGCTGATTGTGGATGTTGACGGCTATGAAGGGCCGCTGGACTTGCTTTTGTCGCTGAGCCGGACGCAAAAGGTGGACCTGCGCAAGATCTCGGTGCTGCAACTGGCGCGGCAATATCTGGCCTTTGTGGAAAGGGCCAAGGCGCTGCGGCTGGAACTGGCGGCGGATTATCTGGTGATGGCCGCCTGGCTGGCGTTTTTGAAATCCCGTCTGTTGTTGCCGCCGGACCCCGACGAAGAAGGCCCCTCGGGCGAGGAACTGGCCGCGCATTTGGCGTTTCAGCTTGAGCGATTGCAGGCCATGCGCGATGCCGCCGCCCGCCTGATGGCGCGGGATCAATTGGGCCGTGATTTCTTTGCCCGCGGGCAGACCCTTGAGGTCAAACAGGTGCGGCGGGTGACCTATACTGCGACATTGCTTGACCTGATGCAGGGCTATGCCCGGATTCGCACCCGCGATGATTTCCGCCCCTTTGTGATGGATCGCGATGCGGTCTTTACAATGGAACAGGCGCTGGACCGGATGCGCGGGCTGATCGGCTATGCCGGCGATTGGTCGGATCTGACCAGTTATTTGCCCGAGGGTTGGGAAAGTGACCCGGTGCGCCGCCGCTCTGCCACGGCATCAACCTTTGCGGCCTCACTGGAACTGGTAAAAGAAGGCCATCTGGAAATCCGGCAGACAGAGCTGTTTGCGCCGATCCAGTTGCGCAAAAAGGAATAGAACGTGGCCGAAGACAGCCCAGACATCGAAGAAAGCCTATTTGAAGCGCCGCCCATGGCCGAGCAGGAGCGCATGATCGAAGCGGTGCTTTTTGCCACTTCCGATCCGATCACGCTCAAGGATCTGGCCGCGCGGATGCCGCATGGCTGTGATCCGGCCGAAGCGATGGTGCATCTGCGCAAACGCTATGAGGGGCGGGGGGTGCAGGTGGTGCGTGTCGGGGACGGCTATGCCATGCGCACGGCGCCGGATCTTGGATTTTTGATGCAAAAAGAAACGGTTGAGGTGCGCAAGCTGAGCCGCGCCGCGATCGAAACACTGGCGATCATTGCGTATCATCAACCTGTGACGCGGGCCGAGATCGAAGAAATTCGCGGCGTTTCCGTGTCGCGCGGGACCGTGGATCAATTGTTGGAACTGGAATGGATCCGCTTTGGCCGCCGCAAGATGACACCGGGGCGGCCGGTGACATTTGTGGTTACGCAGACCTTCCTTGATCACTTTGGTCTTGAGAATGCCCGCGATCTGCCGGGGCTCAAGGAACTCCGCTCTGCCGGGCTGCTTGAGAACCGTCCGCCGCTTGGCACATTGCCAACACTGGGCGAGGACGCGGAGGAAGATCCTGAAGCGACCGAGGGTCAGAGCGAACTTTTTGAAGATTAATCCCCGCTTTGCCCGAAAAACGACAGATTTAACGCTATGTTAAGCTGCGAGGCAGAAAAGGGTCAGTTCATGAACCAGATTATCAATATGATCATTCGGCAGGTGATGCGCCAGCTGATCAACCGCGGTGTGAACGCAGGTTTCAATCAAGCCAGCAAGCTTGGCAAAGGCAAAAGCGCCCGTGCGGATGCGGATGCCGGGCCGCAGATGACAGGTGCGGAGCGCCGCGCCCAGCGGCAGGCGCGTCAGTCGATGAAGGCAATGCGCCGGGTCAGCAAGTTCTGATCTGCAGATTTTTGCGGTGCAGAAGGGGGCCAGCCCCCGACCGCCCCTTGGGCGATCTCCCCCGGATTATTTGGGGCCAAAAAGGGAGAGCGTCAGGGGCTTTTGAAATGTTTCGACAGTTTCAGACCTTGGCCTTGATAGTTTGACGCCAGATCCGCGCCATAAAGCTGGGTCGGCGGTTCGGCCATACGTTCATAGACCAAGCGGCCCACGACCTGACCGTGCTCCAGCACAAAGGGGGCCTCGTGGCAGCGCACCTCCAGCACGCCGCGCGATCCTGCGCCACCTGCATCGGCATAGCCAAAACCGGGGTCGAAAAAGCCCGCGTAGTGCACACGGAATTCACCCACCATCGCCAAAAACGGTGCCATTTCAGCGGCATAGTCTGGCGGAATGGTCACCGCCTCGCGGCTGACAAGGATGTAGAACGCACCGGGGTCGAGGATGATCTGGCCATTGTCGCTGTGCACTTCTTCCCAGAAATCGGCCGGTGTGTAATGGCCGATGTTGTCCAGATCGATCACGCCCGTGTGCGGCTTGGCGCGGTAGCCGACCAAGGTTGTGCCGGGCAGGCGCAGATCGACGGAAAAGCCCAGACCCTCGTCAATGACGGCCTCACCATCCACCAGTGGGGTTTCGCTGTGCAGATCGCGTAGGGCGGCATCGTCCAGTACCGCATCACCGCGTCCAAAGCGGATCTGGTTCAAGCGCATGCCCGGACGGACCAGAACAGAAAAGGAGCGCGGGCAGATCTCGGCATAAAGCGGGCCGGTGTATCCCGGCACGACACGGTCAAACTCTGTACCGCTGTCAGTGATCGTACGGGTCAGAAGATCCAGCCGCCCGGTTGAGCTTTTGGCGTTGGCGACGGCCGCCACATCATCGGGCAGGGCCAGCGATTCCACCAAAGGCACAACGTAAACACAGCCTTTTTCAAGCACGGCACCGTCGGTCAGGTTGACCTGATGCATCTGGAATTCGTCCAGCCGCTCGGCCACGGTTTTACCTGCACCGGCCAGAAACGAGGCCCGCACCCGGTAGGCGACGGTGCCGAGACGCAGATCAAGGCTGGCGGGCTGGATCTGTTCGGGGATCACCGCAGGAGATGCGGCGATGGCGCCGTTTTTGATCATGCCGGAGATATGCTGGTTCGGGATCACGCCGTTCATTGCGCCGCTCTTTCTTCAAAAACAAACGCCCGCGTCCCAACAAGGGCGCGGGCGGTTTGATGTTGTGTTGGTCGGGCTAGCAGGACTCGAACCTGCGACCTTCCGTCCCCCAGACGGACGCGCTACCAGGCTGCGCCATAGCCCGACTTGAGGCGGTTCATACCTGATCTTGCCGCTGGTGCAAGAGGGAATTGCCACCGATTGCATGGGTTTAGTCTTTTGTTCCGGCACTTGCGCCGCCGCGCCGGCTTGCGGCCATCGAATCGCGCAGGGCTGTGAGCCGTTGCAAAAGCGGCGCGGCGAGACGGGCCTGATCGGGCGTGAGGCGCTTGGCGCGGAACGCCGCGCTGAGCACGGCTGGGCTGGCTTCGATCTGGTCTTCGGGCGTGATTGCAGGTCCGTCAATGATCCGAGGTTTCGGGGCAGGCGGCGGTGCTTCCGGCTCTGGCGTGGGCTCAGGGTCTGCGGCCTGCGGTTCAGCTGTTGGCGGGGCCTCATCGGACACGGGCGCGGATGGCTCTTCTGCGGCCGGCGGGTTGTCACTGGCCGCGGGTGTTTCCGGGGTCAGTGGCCGGCGCAGGAAATCTGGTATGGCGGCCGCGGCGGTTTGCTCTTCCGTGGGTTTGGGGCGGTCTGGTGCGGCGGCATCCTGCGCGGCGGTCTCGGTGCCATCGGATGCGGCAGCGGATTCTGACTGCGCTTGAGATTCCTCGGCAGGCTGCTCAGCGGCAGGCGGTGTTTGCGGTGCGGGAGATGCTGGCGATAGCTGGATGTCTGCCGTGTCTTGCTTTGCGGGCGCTGGTGGTGCGCTATCCACGGGGGGGGTCGGCGCGGCGGTTACGGCTGGCTGCGCGGGTTCATGAGCTTCCGTCTTGTCATCTGCTGGCGCTTTGATGGGATCGGCTGCAATGTCTGAAGCTTCATCTACTGCTTTAACTTCATCAGATATTTCTTTCTTATCAGTGTCTTCTGGTGTGTTTTTGATGTCATCTTCGGTCGGTTTTGCCTCAAAATTCAGCACCACACCTTTGGGTTCTTCGGCAATCGTCACGGGCACTTCGGCCTGCTGCAAGACGTTGGTGTCTTCACCAATTTGCTGCAATGTCAGTTCATCCAGCGGCGGCGACATCTCTGCGACATGGCTCATGCCTTCTTCGCGCAGGATCTTTTGTACGCCTTTGATGGTTAGACCATCCTCGTGCAAAAGCTGCTTGATCCCGCCCAAAAGCATCATATCCGCAGGCCGGTAATACCGGCGCCCACCTGCACGTTTGATTGGCTTCACTTGCGTGAATTTGCTTTCCCAAAAGCGCAGCACATGGGCCTGAATACCCAGCCAGTCTGCGACCTCGGAAATGGTGCGGAATGCGTCGGGCGATTTGGCCATCAGATCAGGACTTGTTCCCGTCTGCGACACGGTCTTTCATCAGGTGCGACGGACGGAAGGTCAGCACGCGGCGCGGGTTGATTGGCACCTCTTCACCGGTCTTTGGGTTGCGTCCAACGCGGGCGGTTTTGTCCCGTACGGAGAAGGTGCCAAAGGACGAGATTTTGACCTGTTCACCGGCGACCAATGCATCGGACATGTGATCCAGCACGGTTTCAACCAGCTGTGCGCTTTCGTTGCGTGACAGACCGACCTCGCGGAAAACCGCCTCGCTTAGGTCCATACGCGTTAAAGTCTTATTCGACATTCCATCCCCCATGTTTTGATCAACATAGGCCGTTGGGAAATTCGGAGTCAATATCAATGGCTTGCAACGCATGATTGAGTTGCATTTTTTTGGTCCTGATCTCAGGTATTTACCAGCGCAGAACCACTGCGCCCCAGGCCAGGCCGCCGCCGATTGCCTCGGTCACAATCAGGTCGCCCTGTTTGATTTGGCCGCGGTTGCGGCCCACGGACAGGGCCAGCGGGATCGAGGCGGCAGAGGTGTTGCCGTGGTCCTGAACGGTCACGACCACCTGTTCCATTGGCAGATCCAGCTTTTTTGCGGTGCCTTGAATGATGCGGATATTGGCCTGATGGGGCACGATCCAGTCGATCTCGCTTGCGCTGACGCCTGCACGCTCCATCGCGGTTGTGGCTGTGGCCGCCAGTTTGGAGACCGCGTGGCGGAACACCTGATTGCCCTGCATCCGCAGATAGCCTGTGGTGCCCGTGCTGACGCCGCCATCCACGTAAAGCAGGTCGCGGTAACGGCCGTCTGAGTTCAGGTCTGTGGACAGGATGCCGCGATCGGCAGGGCTGCCTGCACCGTCCTGCGCTTCGAGCAGCAATGCGCCTGCGCCATCGCCAAACAGCACGCATGTTGATCTGTCCGTCCAGTCCATGATGCGGCTGAAGGTTTCGGCGCCGATGACCAGCACACGTTTGGCTTGCCCCGAAATGATCAGGGCGTTGGCGTTGCTCAGCGCATAGACAAATCCGGCGCAGACGGCCTGCACGTCAAAGGCAAAGCCGCGGGTAATGCCCAATTCAGCCTGCACCATGGTCGCAGCGCTGGGGAAGGTCAGATCGGGCGTGGATGTGGCCACGATGATGGCATCAACGTCATCCGCGGCCAGCCCAGCGTCCTTGAGGGCGGCTGTGGCGGCGGCTGTGGCCATGTTGGAGGTGGTTTCACCCTCGGCTGCGAAATGGCGGCGTTCGATCCCTGAGCGGCTGCGAATCCATTCGTCGTTGGTGTCCAGTGTGGCCTCAAACTCTTTGTTTTCGACAACACGTTCAGGCAGGTAGTGGCCGCAGCCGATCACAACAGCGCGCAGGCTCATCTGGGTTATTCCTCAGTCGGTAATGTGGCAGCGACACGGGCTGCCAGCTTATCGTTGAACTGGTTCTCTGACAATTGTGCCGCCAGTTTTATTGCCGCCGAGACACCAGTGGCATCGGCGGAGCCGTGGGATTTGACCACTGTGCCATTTAGGCCCAGAAACACGCCGCCATTGACGCGGCGTGGGTCGATTTTCTTGCGCAGGCGCATCAGGGATGGATAGGCCAACAGCGCGGCCAGTTTGGACAGAATCGAATGGTTGAACGCCTCGCGCAGGCGCAGGCTGACCAGGTTTGCAGTGCCTTCGCCCGTTTTAATCGCGACATTTCCGGTAAATCCGTCCGTGACAATGACATCTGCCACGTTGCCCGAGATATCGCCGCCTTCAACAAAGCCGACAAATTCAAAGCCTGCTTCGGCTTCGCGTTCCCGAATCAGATCATAGGCTTCTTTGAGCTCGCTCCGGCCTTTGTGTTCTTCGGTGCCGACGTTCAGCAGGCCAACGCGGGGGCGGGACAGGTCCATGCCGTTGCGGGCATAGGAAATGCCCATCAAGGCAAAGCGCATCAGATCATCGGCATCTGCCCGCACGTCCGCACCCACGTCCAGCATGACGTTGAACCCATGCGGATTGGAGGACGGGTAAAGAACAGCAATTGCGGGGCGGTTCACGCCGGGCAATTTGCGCAGGCGGATCATCGAGATGGCCATCAGGGCGCCGGTGTTGCCGCAAGATACGGCCACAGCCGCCTCGCCGGAGCGGACCGATTCAATGGCCGACCACATCGAGGTGTCTTTGCCGGTGCGCACCACTTGGCTGGGCTTGTCATCCATGGTGACAACGCCGCTGGTGCCGCGAATTTCGCAGCGCCCGGACAATTCGGGACGTTTCGCCACCAACGCGGTCAATGCGGCCGCGTCGCCGTGCAAAATAAACCCGATGTCGGAATTCAACTTCGCAGACAAAGAACACCCGGCAACCACTGCTGCCGGGCCTTCATCACCCCCCATGGCATCCACGGATATGAGGGTGTGTCTGGCTTTCGCGTTGTTCTGATCGGTCTGGGCCGTCATGACTGCGAATGCCTTATATGATCTGCGAACAGAGGATAAACGCGCTTAAGCTGCGTCGTCTTCCAGATCGATCTCGTCGGTCAGGGCAACAACTTCGTTGTCGTTGTAGTGACCGCAAGATGCGCAAACGTGGTGGGGGCGTTTCAGCTCACCACAGTTGGAGCATTCGTTTGGATTCTCTGCGGAGAGCGAATCGTGTGCGCGGCGGTTGTTGCGGCGCGACTTGGAAACTTTATTCTGCTGGACAGCCATGTCTGGTGCCTTTGTCATTCGGGGGTCGGAGCCAAAATGCGCTGGCCGGACCCGTGTTTCATCTATCCCCTGATCGGGCGTGACGCCGCTTTAGGCCCAAGGCCCCGCAATGTCCAACCTTAATTGGGGTGAGGGCGGCAAAATACTGCGAAACTGTGACGATGCAAGCCCGTAATTCGGCCTGCGCGATCTTGCGCTAGTCCTCATCCTTTTCCAGCTTTCCCTTCAGCGCGGCCAGACCGGCAAAGGGCCGGGCGTCTTCGTCCGTCATCGGGGTCTCTCCGGGCTTGGTATACACCATTTGGCCCAGTTCTGCATCGGTTTTGCGCGGATAATCGGGCACCGCAAGGGCCAGCGCCTCCATCATCACCACGGCGGGATCAATCCACTGGCCAAGTGCCTCGGTGCTGTCATCCTCGGGCATTTCTGCCTCGGCTTCTTCGGTTTCTTCGAAATCGCTGACAAAATGCCGGGTCACATCTACGTCAATGCGGGTGGTCACAGGTTCCAGCGTGACGACGCAGGGCTGCACCACAGTCGCGCCAAGGCGGGCCGTGAGGGTCCAGTCGGTCTTGCCCTGAGGGGCGATGGTGCCCTCAAAGGCCAGCTTGCGCAGGGCGCTGAGGTCCAGTTCCTGTGCGATCAGTTCGCGTTGCGGCGCCTCTGGGCGCAGGGCAAAACTGTTGTCAGAGCTATGCGACAGCTCTGAAACGCGAAACGCGGTGTCACTGGGAGGGGTGCGAGACATGGCTAGCCTTCTTTCGTTTCTTGAAACCAAGGGGCTCCTTGGTGTATGCGGAATAAAAGCCAGAACATCCAAGGGCAAGAGGGCAGACCACATGCGTAACAAGAGCCGCGCCAGCATTATGGCAATTCGGGCTGCATCTTTTGGCCTGATCTTTGCCCTCGGGGCCTGTACGGCCAAGTATCAGAACCATGGATATATACCCCCGAAGGAAGATCTGGATCAGATCACAGTGGGTGTGGACACCCGCAGTTCGGTCGCTGACAAGATTGGCACACCGGCCTCTGCTGGGGTTTTGACCAATTCGGGCTATTACTACGTCCGGTCGCGCAAACGTGCGCTTGGCCCGCTTGCCAACCGCGAGATTGAGCGTGAAGTCCTCGCTATCAGCTTTTCTGAGGCGGGCGTCGTGCAGAACATTGAACGGTTCGGCCTCGAAGACGGGCGCGTGGTTGCGTTGGAACGGCGGGTGACATCTTCCGCTGTGAGCAACAAAACCTTCCTGCGTCAGCTCTTGGGCAGCATTGGCCGGATCACACCTGCCGGGTTCGGCAGCTGATCCTTTCGGTCATGTTCCGGTTACGTTTTGTGGTCTAACATCGGGCGGTAAAACGCTGATCGAAAGAAGCCGGCATGATCTTGCTTGAAAAAGGCAGATATAGAGCGCGTCAAACGGATGACCCGGCGGATATCGCGGCGGCGCAGGCCTTGCGGGCGCGGTGTTTTGGATTGAACACCGCCGCAGATCACGATTCCTTTGATGTCAAAAGCGTGCATATCCTATTGGAAGATTCCACAGACGGGACGTTGGTGTGTTGCTTCCGGCTGTTGCCCTTGCAAGGCCGGGATTTGCCCAATTCCTATGCCGCGCAGTTCTATGAGCTGAGTGCGCTTGCCGCCTATGACGGGCTGATGATGGAAGTTGGGCGATTTTGTATCACACCGGACCGCACCGACCCAGACATTCTGCGCCTCGCATGGGCGGCGATGACAGATTATGTGGACAGGGCAGGCGTGGGCATGTTGTTTGGCTGTTCTTCTTTTGCCGGGGTCGAAACGGCGCAATATCTGGATGCCTTTGCCGTGCTCAGGGCGCGGCATCTGGCGCCGAAACGCTGGTTGCCACAGATCAAAGCGCCTGACGTGTTCCGGTTTGCCGCGAAACTGCGGCGCAAGCCGGATATGAAACAGGCGATGTTGCGGATGCCGCCGCTGCTGCGCAGCTATTTGATGATGGGCGGCTGGGTCAGCGATCATGCCGTGGTGGATCGCCAGATGAACACCCTGCATGTCTTTACCGGGCTTGAGATCGGGGCGATTCCGGCGGCACGAAAACGGCTTCTGCGGGCTTTGGTCTAGAATAATCAGACAGCGGCAATTGACCTCCGCGCTGGCGCCCGATAGCTGGCAACCATGGCACGCGCACCTCTTTTACAACTGAATGAAATTTCGCTTACCTTTGGCGGCGATCCTGTTTTTGACGGCCTCTCGCTGGTGATCCAGCCGGGGGACCGCGTGGCGCTTGTCGGGCGCAACGGATCGGGCAAATCCACCTTGATGAAGGTTATGGCCGGGCTGGTTGAAGCCGACCGCGGTGATGTGATTGCCGGGCCGGGCGTCAGTGTTGGCTATATGGAACAGGATCCGGATCTGAGCGGGTTTGAAACCTTGGGCGAATTTGCCGCCCACAGCCTTGATCCGGGCGAGATGTACAAAGTGGAACGCGCGGGCGAGGGGCTCAAATTTGATCCGGCACGCCCTGTGGCGACGGCCAGTGGCGGCGAACGGCGGCGGGCGGCCTTGGCGCGTTTGATGGCCGAAGAGCCTGAACTGATGTTGCTGGACGAGCCGACGAACCACCTTGATATCGAGGCGATTGCCTGGCTCGAACAGGAACTGAAAAACACCCGTACCGCCTTTGTGATCATCAGCCACGACCGTGCATTCCTGCGGGAGCTGACCCGCGCGACCCTTTGGATCGATCGCGGTATGGTGCGCCGGCAGGAAAAGGGCTTTGCCGCCTTTGAGGCTTGGCGTGACACCCTGTGGGATGAAGAGGACATGCAGCGCCACAAGCTGAACCGCAAGATCAAGGCCGAGGCGCGTTGGGCGGTTGAGGGTATCTCTGCGCGGCGCAAACGCAATCAGGGTAGGGTGCGGGCGTTGCAGGATCTGCGGGCGCAGCGGGCGGCGCAGATCACCCGCCAAGGCACCGCCGCGATGGAACTGGACGCCGGTCCCAAATCCGGGCGCAAGGTGATTGAGGCCATGGGGCTTTTCAAAGGTTTCGGCGACAAAACCATCGTAAAGGACTTCTCCCTCACGGTGCAGCGCGGCGATCGCATCGCGCTGGTTGGTCCCAATGGCGTGGGCAAAACCACCTTGCTCAATATGCTGATTGGCCGCGAGGAACCGGACGCTGGCACGGTGAAGCTGGGCACCAATCTGGAACTGGCGCTGTTTGATCAGGCGCGGGCACAGCTTGATGGCGATATGACCTTGTGGGAAAGCCTCACGGGCGATCCTGACATGCGCGTGTCGGGCAAGGCCGATCAGGTCTTGGTGCGCGGCAACCCCAAGCATGTGGTTGGATATCTTAAGGAATTTCTGTTTGATGAGGCGCAGGCCCGTGCGCCGGTGCGGTCCCTCTCGGGTGGTGAAAAGGCGCGGCTGCTGCTGGCCAAGATCATGGCGCGGTCCAGCAACCTGTTGATTTTGGACGAACCGACCAACGATCTGGACGTGGAAACGCTGGACCTTTTGCAGGAACTGCTGGGCAATTACGATGGCACGGTGATCCTTGTCAGCCACGACCGCGACTTTCTGGACCGGGTTGCCGCCACCACCATCGCAATGGAGGGCGACGGCAGAGCAACAGTCTATGCCGGGGGCTGGAGCGATTATCTGGCGCAGCGCGGACAGGATGATTTTGCCCAAAGTGTCGCAGAGACTAAGAAAGCCGCCGTGGCACGGCCCAAACAGGATAAAACCGCCAAGAAAGGCCTCAGCTTTACCGAAAAGCACCGCCTTGAAGCTTTGCCATCCGAATTGGAACGCCTTGAGGCCGAGATTGGCAAACTCGAAGAGCTGCTTGCAGATCCTGAGCTGTTTACCCGCGAGCCGGTCAAATTCAAAAAAGCCACCGAAGCTTTGGTGCAGCGCCAAGAGAAACTGGCCGCCTCCGAAGAGGAATGGCTTGAGCTGGAAGAGAAAGCCGCAGGTTGATCAGCCCCAAGGCCGCCAGCGCAGCCATGTGCCGCCGGTCTGTACCCTCCGTGCACCGCTGCGCAGTTTGAACTGGTTCAATCCGGCAGTGCGCGGGTTCAGAAGCCCCAGATCTACCGTTTCAATCCCGATCCGCGCCAGATCGCAAAAGGCCCTCCATAACAGCAGGTTATGTGCGCACTCCGCCTTGCCCTGCGTGGTGATGTGACCGATGTGATAACTGGCCCGCCCGCCATGCGACAAAAACAGCATATGCGCCACCGGTTGCGGCCCTAAGGAGGCGATAAACAAGTGGGTCTGGTACGGTGCGGCCTTGGCAAAAGCAGCGGTCAGGGGGGCAGGCCAATGGGCATATCTGCGGACCTGCGCCTGCGCCGCATCAAGCCGCAGCACGGGATGATCCGGATCCGCAGGCATAAGCGTTTGCGACACTTTCAGCGGACCGGCTTCTGCCTTGCGCAACTGATTGCGCCACTTGGGATGCAACGCGGCGCGGCGCTGCGCCTCAGGTGGGCGCAGATCCACCTGCGCTGTCGATTGGGGCCGGTGCAGCCGTATCGCCCCGCAGCCCTGCCATGACTGCTCCGGTGACAGGATCAGTGGCAAGCGCTGCAATCCTGTGTCCGACAGTTGGGCCGCCAGATCATCCGTGGGCATGGCACGGGGCAGCATCAGCACCGGCACGCCAAAGAATCGCCGCTTGAGGATTACGGTTCCATCCGGCAACACAATCGGATTTTGCCCGCACAATCGCAGCGCAGCCACAAAGGCGGGGTCTTGCAGCAAGGCATGGGAGGAAGGGCGGACCGCATCGAACATGTGCCCGATAAAGCCCGCCCTTGGTTAATTCGGCGTTAAGTCAGCCGAGCTGCACCAGCGCATGGCGTTTCTTGCCCGCGCTCAATTTGATCGGGCTCGACAGGGCAGCCGCGTCAATCATCAGGCCAGCATTGGTCAGCGGGGCGTCATTCAGTTTGGCACCGTTCTCCGCAATCAGGCGCTTGGCCTCCTTGCCGGAACCCGCCAGACCGGATTTCACGATCAGTTGCACAATAGACATCCCGTCGCCCAGATCCGCCGCCGACAGGGTCAATGTCGGCAAATCATCACCGACACCGCCCTTTTCAAACACCTCACGTGCCGTCGCCTCTGCCGCCTGCGCGGCCTCCGCGCCATGCAACAGCGTCGTGACCTCATTTGCCAGCCGCACCTTGGCTTCGTTGATCTCGGACCCGGCGAGGGCACCCAGACGATCACATTCATCCACCGGCATCTCGGTATAAAGCTTCAGGAACCGGCCCACATCGGCATCTGTGGTGTTGCGCCAGAACTGCCAGAACTCATAGGGCGACAACATATCGCCATTCAGCCAGATCGCACCGGCCTGGCTTTTGCCCATCTTCTTGCCATCCGAAGTGGTCAGCAAAGGCGATGTCAGACCGTAAACCTCACCGTCAATCACCCGGCGGGTCAGGTCGATCCCGTTGACGATATTGCCCCACTGATCCGACCCACCCATTTGCAGGATACAGCCATAGCGGCGATGCAATTCCATAAAATCATAGGCTTGCAAGATCATGTAGTTGAATTCGAGGAACGACAGGCTTTGTTCGCGGTCCAGCCGCGATTTGACACTTTCAAAGCTCAACATCCGGTTGATCGAAAAATGCCGGCCAATGTCGCGCAGGAAATCGAGATAGTTCAACTCATCCAGCCATTCGGCATTGTTGATCATCATCGCATCCGACGGACCATCGCCATAGGTCAGATAGGCCGAGAATACCTTTTTGATGCCCGCGATGTTGTCATCAATCTGATCGGGACCAAGAAGAGGGCGTTCGTCGGCGCGGAACGAGGGATCGCCGACCTTGGTTGTGCCGCCGCCCATAAGGGTGATCGGCTTGCCACCCGACTTTTGCAGCCAGCGCAACATCATGATCTGGATCAGAGATCCAACATGCAAAGACTTCGCAGTGGCATCAAAACCGATATAGCCCGGCTGCCCGCCCTTGCGCAGCGCCTCATCGAGGCCCTGATAATCGGTGCAGTCGGCGAGAAAGCCGCGCTCTTTCATCGTGTGGATGAATTCCGATTTGGGATGGTAGGTCATGATCACTTGCCTCGGGCTTGAATTGCGGGGCAATCTATAGGCGCAGAGCAGTCAAAGGAAAAGGCCATGAATAAGGCCATCGGAAAAACAGGCCCGGTTGTGGCATTGGGGGCGATGTCCGGCACCTCGCTGGATGGGGTGGATGCGGCGGTACTAAGTACCGATGGGCATGACATTCTGTCCTTCGGGGGCAGCGCCTATCGTGCCTATACGCCGCAAGACCGCGCCACGATCGCAGCCGGTTTCGGCAAATGGTCCGGAGCCGAGGTCGAAGCCGCTGCACAGGTGGTCGAAGCCGCGCATCTGGAGTTGCTATCAGGGTTCGAAGATGTTGATTTGGTTGGATTTCACGGCCAAACTCTGGCCCATGCCCCGCGCCTGCAAGGCACCTTGCAAGTGGGAGACGGTGCAACCTTGGCCAATGAATTGGGCCTGCCGGTGGTCTGGGATTTCCGCAGCGCCGATGTGGAACTCGGCGGCGAAGGGGCGCCGCTGGCACCGTTCTTTCACCACGCCTGCGCCCGCTGGGCCAAGCTGGAAGGGCCGGTCGCATTCCTCAATTTGGGCGGGGTCGGGAATTTGACATGGGTTGATCCCAGCTTTGATCACCCTCAGGAAGAGGGGGCGCTATTGGCGTTTGACACTGGCCCTGCCAATGCGCCGGTGAACGATCTGATGCAATCGCGTCTGGATTTGCCATTTGATGAGGGGGGCAAGATCGCCGCCAAGGGGCAGGTGGAACAGGGTGCGTTGGAGCTGTTTCTGGCGGAGCCATACTTTGCAAGAATACCGCCCAAGTCACTGGACCGCAATGATTTTGCCGAAATGGTGGCGCTGGTGAACGAGCTGTCCGATGCCGATGCCGCCGCCACATTGACCGCCATGTGCGCCGCTGGCGTAGCAGAAGCGATGCAGCATTGTCCCAAGCCGCCCACACGGATTCTGGTGACCGGCGGCGGGCGCCACAATCCGGTGCTGATGCAAATGCTGTCCGTGAGTCTTGATTGCCCGGTCACGCCGGTCGAAGACGTCGGCCTGGACGGTGATATGCTTGAGGCGCAGGCCTTTGCCTATCTGGCCGTGCGCGTGGTACGCGGCTTGCCCACGTCTTGCCCCGGCACCACCGGTGTACGCGCGGCTGTGGGCGGCGGAACGGTCAGCTTGCCTTAACGAAGGGCAGTTCTGTTTGGCAAATACCCGGGGCCTTGCCCCGGACCCCAGAGGTTTAAGGGCCAAATGAAGAAAAAGGGCTCTTGTCTTCATTTGGCTAAAAAACCTCCGGGGGGAGCGCCGCGCAGCGGCGATGGGGGCTGGCCCCCTTTAACGCGGGATATCAAAATCCGGCGCGGCGAGGGTGAAGCCCGCAAACTCAAACCCCGGCGAAACCGTGCAGCTGACCAAGGTGTAATCGCCAGTGGTACGCGCGGCCTGCCAATGGTTTTCAGGCACGATGATCTGCGGTGCGCCTTTGTTTAGATCCGGTGTCAGCAGGTGATCTTGCGCCGGGCCAGCATCGGTTGATGCCATTGATAGGATCAGCGGCGCGCCCGCGTGGTAGAGCCAGATCTCGGTGGCGTCTACCTTGTGCCAGTGGCTGCACTCCCCTGATTTTAATAGGAAATAGATGCAGGTGCCGGAAGGGCGGCCCTCATTTGTGGCCGCCCATGTCTGGCGGTAGTGGCCGCCTTCGGGGTGGGGTTGTAGGGCGAGGTGGGTGATGATCTCGTCAGCGGTCAAGAGTGGGATCGCTCAATCCATTCCTTCAAATGTTTCTCCATCCCATCCAACAATCCTTTGATTTCCATCGGATGAAACTCAAAATCTGGGTTGGCCCAGTTATCTGATGCAATACCTATTTCGTCTGCGGAACGTGCCTCGTTTACCTCGTAGTCGTAACGATATGCGACAAAAGTTCTCTCGGCGTCATCCAATAGCTTCTTAAGATCACCGTAGTCGACGTGGCCCGCATAGCGTTCTTCTGCGCGAGAGATGATGTCCTTCCTCACTTCGCATGGAAGAGCACTCCAGCCACAGGAATAACTGTGCGAGATATTGGTGCTTTGACCGTATGCAAGCAGAAGTGCTTTTAGACGAACTTCAAGTGCAAGCGCCGACAGAATTGGCTGGGACGGTCCAAAGTCGTCAAGAAATCCTCCAAGCCGGTCAGATGCTCTCTCATATGACTGGGAAGTCGCGAGCCTTCTTTGAACGCGCTCGGTCAGCGGCATTCCCGAGGGATCACAATTTGGGTCAGATGAAGCGACGCTTGTCATGAGCCCTTCAAAATGCTGCGCCCGGCGTATTCCGCCGTCTCACCCAGCGATTCTGCGATCCGGATCAGCTGGTTATACTTCGCCAGCCGGTCGGACCGTGCCAGAGAGCCGGTTTTGATCTGGCCGCAGTTGGTGGCGACTGCGAGATCGGCGATTGTGGCGTCTTCGGTTTCACCAGAACGGTGTGACATCACGTTGGTAAATCCAGCGCGGTGGGCCATATCGACCGCTTTGAGCGTTTCGGTCAGGGTACCGATCTGGTTGACCTTGACCAACATCGAATTGGCGCTGCCGCGTTCGATGCCAGTGGCAAGGCGGGCAGGGTTGGTCACAAACAGGTCGTCACCGACCAATTGGATTTTGTCGCCCAGTTTGTCTGTGAGGGCTTTCCAGCCGTCCCAGTCATCCTCGGACATGCCGTCTTCGATGGAGATGATCGGATAGTCGGCAACCAGCGCCGCGAGATAGTCAACGTTTTCTTCGCTGGACAGGGATTTGCCTTCGCCCGCCAATTCATAACGGCCATTCTTAAAATATTCAGTTGCCGCGCAATCCAGGGCGAGGTGAATATCCTCCCCAGGCTTATACCCAGCCTTCTCAACAGATTTCAAAATGAAATCAAGCGCATCACGGGCGGAGCTGATGTTGGGCGCAAAACCACCCTCATCGCCGATCCCGGTCGAAAGGCCCGCATCGGACAGCTCTTTCTTCAGGGTGTGGAACACCTCCGCGCCCATGCGCACCGCATCGCGGATGTTGGTGGCGCTGACCGGCATGATCATGAATTCCTGGATGTCGATCGGGTTGTCGGCATGTTCGCCGCCGTTGATGATGTTCATCATCGGCACGGGCAGGATGCGGGCGGATGTGCCGCCGACATAGCGATAGAGCGGCTGTGTGCAGAAATCTGCCGCGGCCTTGGCGGCGGCCAGCGAGACGCCAAGGATCGCATTGGCGCCGAGGCGCGATTTGTTCTCAGTTCCATCCAGTTCGATCATGCTTTCGTCGATCTCGACCTGTTCGGTGGCGTCGATGCCGACCAGCGCCTCTGCGATCTCGCCGTTCACGGCGGCGCAGGCTTCCAGCACGCCTTTGCCCAGATAGCGCGACTTGTCACCGTCCCGGCGCTCGACCGCCTCATAAGCGCCGGTAGATGCACCCGATGGCACGGCGGCGCGGCCCATGGTGCCGTCTTCGAGGATCACATCAACCTCCACTGTCGGGTTGCCCCGGCTGTCGAGGATTTCGCGGGCGTGGATGTCGATGATCGTGCTCATGGGCAATGTCCTTTTGGCTCAAGTCGAGTGCGTTTTAACGGGGCAGGGCCGGGTTGGAAAGGCGGCTTACTGTAGCGGCCTGATTTTGCGCTCGCGCCAGACTGTGTAGATGCCTGATGCCACGATGATCGCAGCGCCAAGCAAGGTCAGCGTATCGGGGGATTCGTCGAATATGACGACACCAGCAATCAGCGCAAAAATCAGCCGCGTATAACGGAAGGGCGTGACAAATCCGATGTCGCCGACCCTCGTGGCGGCGACAATGGCGTAATAGGCAAAAAGGCCAATGGTGATGGCCGAGATGACCTTGATCCAGCCACCAGAGGTCGGCGCGACAAGGCTTTCGCCGGTGAACAGCAACAAGATAACTCCCGCAGGCAGCACCGAGACAAAGCCGACAAAGCTGAGCTGCATCGACGATACGCTTGGCGGGATCTTGCGGGTGGACAGATCCCGCAGCGCCAGCGCAAAGACCGCGATTAGCGCCAGAATGGACAACATTTCAAAGCTGTCCATGCCGGGCCGGATGATCAAAAGCACACCAAACAGCCCGACAAAGATCGCGCTCCAGCGGCGCCAGCCCACCGGTTCACCCAAGAACAGCGCCGCGCCCAATGTCACCACAAGCGGCGTGGCCTGCAAAATCGCCGAGGCGCTGGAGATCGGGGTCAACACAATGGCCGAGACAAAGGTCAATGCGCCAATCAATTCGCCCATGGCGCGGGCCAGAATGGGCCAAGACATCATTTCGCGGGTGAACAGGGAACGGCCCTGTGCCAGAACCACCGCGCCAAAGACCGCCGATCCGCCAATGCCCAACATTAAGAGGATCTGACCGATGGGCAAAGCGTCGGCCAGCAACTTGATAAACATGTCCTCAAGGGCAAAGCCCAGCATCGCCAATACCATCAGGACGGCGCCGCGAAAGTTGTCCATGTTCAGATCCTAGCCAAATGTCTTTTCTCCGCCATGACGGTTTTGGCGTCCAAGGGCAAGTGCGGCTGGAAGCTGCCTGCAACCAATGATAGCAGGAGGTATGCAAAAAGACATTTCCCGGATCTCCCCGCAAACCACCGCAGTCACACTTGCCATCGCGATCATGGGCGCGGCCCTCGGATGGGCGATCAATGCACCGGTTTACATGCTGCTTGGTCCCGCGATTGCGGTGACCTTGGCGGGGTTGGGGGGCCTGTCCACGGGTGTTGACACCCGGTTGAGAGATGCGTGTTTTCTGCTGTTGGGGATCGCCGTTGGCGCGGGATTTGACGCCGATGCCTTGGCGGCGATGCTGCGTTGGCCATTGGCGTTTGCCTTTATGGCGCTGATCATCTGGGCGATCTTGATCCTATGCCGGATCATGCTGGTGCGCGGGTTTGGGTTCGATCCACGATCCGCCATCCTCGCCTCTGCGCCGGGGCATCTGAGCTTTGTTATGGCCATTGCGACCGAAGGCGGCTCTGACGTGGCACGGATCTCGATCACACAATCGGTGCGGCTTTTGTCGCTGACGATTGTTGTGCCGTTCATTGCCTTGGCCATGGGGATCGAAGTGTCCGGCAATGTCGCGCCGCAAGGCGATCAGATGAGCCTGCCTGTGATTGGCATTCTGGCGGCACTGTCCGTTGGGGTTGGCTATATTTTCATGCGTTTGAACGTGCCTGCGCCGCTCCTCTTGGGAGGTATGGCAGTCAGCGCGATTGGGCATGTGACGGAACTGACCCCCGGTGTCTTGCCGTCTTGGTTGATCCTGCCGGCCTATCTGGTTCTTGGCGGGCTGATTGGAACACGGTTTTCAGGAGTGACATTGGCGCGGCTGACCAGCGGGCTGACAGCCGGACTGGCAATCACCGGCGTGGCGGTCGGGCTGGCCGCGCTTGGCGCTGTGCCGGTTGGTCTGGCGCTGGGAATGCCCTTGGCGCATGTGCTGGTGGCCTTTGCGCCTGGTGGATTTGAAACGATGATCGCGATGGGCGCGGTGATGGGCGTGATCCCCGGCTTTGTGGCGGCCTGCCATATCATGCGGCTTGTCGTGCTCAGTTTTGTCTTGCCCGCCATGTTGGCGCGGCACAGACGCAAAGAAGGCGCGCCTTAGTCGCCTTTTTTGATCGGCACGCCATAAAGTTCCAAGCGGTGTCCGCGCAGCTCATATCCAAGCTTTTTGGCGATGCGTTCCTGCAATTGCTCAATCTCGGCATCGACAAATTCGATGACTTTGCCGGAGTTGAGATCAATCAGATGGTCATGGTGATCCCGCTCTGCATCTTCATACCGCGCGCGCCCGTCACCAAATTCCAACTTGTCCAGAATACCGGCCTCTTCAAACAGCTTGACCGTGCGATACACCGTGGCAATGGAGATCGCTCCATCAAGGGCAGAGGCCCGCGTGAACAATTCCTCGACATCCGGGTGGTCGCGGCTGTCTTCGATGACCTGCGCGATGATGCGGCGCTGGCCGGTCATACGCAAACCCATGCTTTCGCAGCGGGTGATGATGGATGTGCTCATGGGCCGCCCCCGGTCGCCAGATCGTCAAAGAGACCCCGTCTTAGCGGTGTTCGCGCCGCAGTGCTACAGGCTTTTGGCCGCAGCGGTTGACTTTCGCGCCGCAAACCCCCATTTGACCGCTCAAGCGATGCTTCTGCCGCGTGAGCAGTTCCGGTGCCGGGGATACGCCCCAACAGTCCGGCTTGTAAGCTTCGCCCCTTGTTCCCAAAATCACGCGTGGGGCCAAACGC
>Ga0316204_10004630_pt1 | contig 24299 bp, 25 predicted proteins | sample 6monrhotite_MG_2_FD_205661 | JGI IMG/M metagenome (GOLD analysis project Ga0316204, IMG submission 205661) | Microbial mat bacterial communities from mineral coupon in-situ incubated in ocean water Damariscotta River, Maine, United States -... | ecosystem: Environmental > Aquatic > Marine >... | reverse complement strand
TCGAGGTCGGCCAGCTCGGCGGCGAGGTACGCCTCCGGGTCGATGGCGACGGCGGTGCTCACCCCTTGCCGCCCTTCAGGACGCGGAGCTTGGAGCGCTTCTCGGCGATGCGTTCGGCGAGCTCGTCAGCGGTCAGGCTGGAGTAGGGGCGCTGCTCGGTGGTCTCGGGGTCGGCGGCGACGGCCTTCTCGGTGCGGCGGGGGACGCCGGCGCGGTCGAGGCCCTCGGCGATGGCCCGGAGCATGGTCTCCACCTTCACGGGGATCTCCTCGCCGGTGACGGTGTAGCCTTCCAGGACTTCTTCGAGGCGGACGAGGGCCTTCAGGCGGATGCGGCTCAGGCGTTCTTGGATGGCCTGGTGCTGGTCGGACTTCTCCCACTCGTCGAGGCGGAGGCGGGCGAGGAGCTGGCGGAAGATGGGGTCGCGGCGCCACTCACCGACGGTGCTGCGGTCGGCGTTGACGACGTCGGCGGTCTCCTGGTTGTTCAGGCCGCCGGCGAAGCATCGGAGGGCGAGGTACTGCTGACCGGTGAGGTCGCCCATCAGCTCGTAGCCGCCGAGCGGGGGGAGGTCGTGCGGGGTTTTGCGGGGATTTGTGGAGTCAGGCATTGCGTTGATGGGGCTTTGTGTATGTCAAACCTGCACGAAACATCGGCGCTTGTCTGGCATTGTTGTGCATTTGTGACAGATATTCACGAGCCAGATGGGGTGAGGCTCCTGACTGAAGGCGGCCAGCCCAGCAGCCGGCGCCACCACGGGCGCCGTGCCAGCGTGAGATCGGCCTTGAGTTCGGTGATGTCGTCCTCCAGCTCCTCGACGACGAGGCGGAGGTCAAGAACGTCCTGCCCTGCCTCGGCGAGCTCAGCCCGGAGGTCATCCCGCTCCGCACTCGCCCGAGCACAGGCGTCCGTCAGGGTCTCCCCCGGCACCGCCCCACCGACCGCCAGCGCATACCGCAGGCGCGCTTCCAGGTCGTCGCCGTCCTGTCCGCCGACCATCGCCGCGGCGACGAGCAGCGCGTCCATCGACTCGCTGGCGATCCGGCCCATGGTCTCGGCAAGCGCCTCCGCCTCCAGCGTGCGCGCCGTCACAGCGTCCACGCCGGCGCCGTCACAGTCGTCGCACTCCACTAGGCCGTTGTCGTCGTCGCAGGTGTCGCACCCACCGCCGGTGCAGTCGTTGCAGGGCTGCGTGCCCTCGCCGTCGCAGTAGCCGCAGGGTGTTGTCCGCATCAGCCGCGCGGCCTGCAGCGCCAGCCGCCCGCGCTCCCGGCGTACCGCAGACACCGTCGAGCGCCGGTCGTGGCCCTTCAGGTCGTTCTGTCCCAGGTCCACCAACAGCGCGGTGGGCGTCGCCGTGAACAGTCGCTCAGAATCAATCACACTCAGATCCATGGCTCCCTCCTTCAAGTTCATGTCAGCGCCCCCGCTCCAGGGGCCACACCGGCCTCCAGCGCCCAGGTTGTCCACCGCCGGCGAATGACGTCACACCACGCTGGCGACAGCTCCGCGGCGTAGCAGGCGCGCCCCGTTCGCGCGGCGGCGATCACATCCGTCCCACTCCCGGCGAAAGGGGATCCCACCGCGTCACCGGGGCGCGAGCTGCTCTTGATCGCCCGCTCAATCATGGCGACCGGCTTGGGCGTCGGATGCCCGTGGCGCTTCTTGCCGACCACCCGACCGAAGGTCCACACGTCGATCATGGGCTCGTGGGTGTTGTCGAAGTACGGTCGCCCAGCTCGCGCCGCCGCAGCCTGCACTCTGTGTGCGGCGTTACCCCGCTCGCGCACCTCGGAGACACCCCCGCCGAAGGCTCGCGCCATGAAGGCCTCGTAGCCCTCCTGGAAGGCGTCCAGCCCCGCGGCGGCGGCAGCCTGTTGGAGCTTGCACCAGTGCATCTCGGGGATGGGCGCGAACTGCGACCGCCCCGTCCAGTGGCTGGACATCTGTGTGCCGGTGATGCGGTTCAGGTCGCGGGCGCGCCAGCCTGCCCTCTCCAGCTCGGCACGGAGCGCCAGGCGTAGCGGCTCCCAGCCCTCCCAGTACCGCGTCGCGCGGTTGCCGAAGTGATGGCGGCCCAACATGAAGAACAGGCAGCGCTCGCTCCCTCGGGGATAGCGCCTCGCGGCCTTGGTGCGCATCCCTTGGGCGCTGCCCTTGTTCCAGACCACCTCGTTGCACAGTGTCAGCGGCTCGGAGGCGTCCAGGCCAACCGGATCGGGGGCCAGCCACCACCGCCACAAGTCCGGAGCGTTGCCCCAGATGTAGGCGCTGGCGTTGTCGGCCATGTGGGGGCGCCACGCGGACCACCACGCCATCTGGAAGACGTCCAGCCGGTCACCGGTCAGCTCGTCGTTGAGCACGCCCTGTCGGTGCTTGCCCATACCGTACGGTGGGTCAGCGTCGACCATCACCAGCCGGACGCCCTGGAGCAGCTCGGCGAGGAGGACGGGGTCGCGGGTGTCTCCGCACAGTAGGCGGTGGGTTCCGAGCTGGTAGACGGTCCCCGGTCGGCTGTCAGCGGGCAGGTCGAGTCCGCCGCGCATCGAGTTATCGATCATCGTCCCTCCCGACTGTCCGCGGGGACAGTCGTGCACTTCCACATGGTGGACTCCTGGTTGTTGAGGTGCGGCAAGCCCTGCCGCGGGGGTGTTGGGGTCGTAATTGCGCCCCAAGGGTCGTAATGTTGGACGTATTTCTGATGAATACGTCCAGCGGTAATCAGCCTGCTAAGGGCTCTTTCGTCCACGGGGTCGTATTGGACGTATTTTACCGAGAACCCCACACATGCGTGTGCGCATGCGTGTGCGCGCACGTATAGGGTGTGAATAATACGTCCAATACGACACACTGAACGATAAGCATCTAATATTACAATGGAAACAAAGGGTCGCAATGTGGCCAGATACGACCCAAAATACGACCCCATTCTAAAAAATACGACCCCTGTCATGGCTCAGCCCTCCCGCTCGGATGAGCTGATGATCCCCACCCCGGACCGGTACCAGATGCCGCCAGACTTACGCTTCTCAAGTCCCCGCTTCGTCACCTCTCGGCCGAAGCGGTTTCGGTTCATGGACTTCATCCCCTGCTCCAGGGCCCAGCCCTGGTAAGCCTTGTAGAGATGACTGCTCCGCACTCGCTGCTGCGGGTCCAGGACGCACCATTCGTCCAGGAAGCCACCGATGCGGTCCATCTCGGTCTGATACTCCTGACGGGACGTCCGGATGACCTCAGGCTCCGTCAGGCCGCTCTCGTGCCACTTGCGCGCGCCCTCCACCATCCAGGCGAGGATGCCGGGCAGCTCGGCGCGGAGCTTCATCGGCAAGAGCGGATCCTTCTGCTCCTTGGTGAAGGATGCATCGAAGGGCACCATGCACAGCCGCCGCCAGATGCCCAGGTCCGTGCCGGTGATCACCGGCTTGTAGTTGCCGGCCACCCACAGTTTGTGGGTCGGCTCGAAGGTGAACCCGTCCATCCCCATCCGCCGGGCCCAGATGGGCTCATCGCCGGTGATGCGCTTGACCTGCTCCTCCGAGAGCTTGCCCCCGTTCTTCGTCTCCGCCACGCAGCACAGACGCTTGCCGAAGAGGTCCGCGAGCACCGTGGGGTGAGCCTCGTTGCGCCCCTCCTCGATGACTGACTGAGAGCCCTGGAACCCGTACTCGCTGAGGATGAGCATCATCGTGGTGAGGAAGGTGCTCTTCCCGTTGCTGCCGTCGCCGTACAGGAAGAAGAACACCTGCTCGTTGGTCATGGCCGTCAGCGAGTAGCCGGCCGCGCGCTGCAGGAACTCCACCAGATCCGCGCGACCACACATGATCTCGGACACGAACCGGCGCCAGGTCGGGCACGGGGCCGCGGGGTCATAGGTGTATGGGCTCGCCTTCGTGAGCAGGTCCGCCCGCCGGTGGGGCCTCAGGCGGCTGGTACGTAGATCCAGCGTCCCGTTGTCCACAACCAGCGCCCAGGGGTCGATGTCCAGCTGGGCGGGCAGCACCGGTATCCCTGGCTCCGACTCGGCCAGCTCCAGCATGGAGCGCAGCTTCCCGGCCGACTGGCACCGCAGCCCGTACTTCCTGAAGTCTGCTGCGGCGTCGGCGTCGTCTGCCTCCAGCTCGTCGGCGACGGTCACCAGATCCCGGGCCACCCCCTTGGCTCGCCGCATGGGTTCGCCGGTGTCGTCGCGGCGCCAGCGCTTGTTGTCCCAGGCCAGCCAGCCGCCCCAGGGCTGGCAGAAGCGCAGGTCTCGACCGTGCCGCCACACCAGGCGCTCCGCGTTGCCTATGTCGGTCTGAGCGAACCAGCGGAGCTGCTCCAGGTCGGGGCTCTCCTCCTCGTCGCAGACCTCCCAGGCGGCCAGCTCCTCCAGGCAGGCGTCCACATCCAGCAGGGGGCGGTTGACCTCCACCACGGACGCGTAGGCGTCGCGGGCCCACTCCCAGCGGGCGGGAACATAGAAGGGCTGCTCGACGCGATGCCAGCTGGTGTCCTTCTCCAACCCGCCGGCGCCGTTCTCCTGCCCATGGCGCGTCGCCCAGGCCCCCAGGCGGGCGTACTCCGCGGCGTCGGTGATGGGGCGGCTCAGCGGTAGGAGGACGCGCCAGCGGGGCTGACGAAGCCAGGGACGGTCCTCCTTCTCGGGGTCGTGGCTGGCGCTGGTGTGAGCCAGGAAGATCCAGCGCCCCCAGCACTCGGCCAGGGCGCCGGGGTCCAGGTCGAGGTTGCCGACCTTGGAGATGTCCTTCGCCAGGGGGTCAGCGTCGTAGTCGATGACCAGCGCGGAGGCGGTCTTGAAGTTCTGGCGGGCCCGGTGACCGTCCTTGAACTGCGCGAAGCTCCAGAGCGGGGACTCCTTCTTCTCGCTGGTGACCGTCGATCCCGCCGGCCACACCTCCCGAGGGTCTTCCACGACGGAGACGACCTCGGCGAGGGTCCAGGCCCGGGGCTCCCCACGTTGGGGGCGCGCTCGAGCGGAGACGCGGCGGCCGTCCTCCCAGCCTGGTACCCACATGGTGCCAGGGATGGGGATGTTGGGGATGGAGCGGCGGCCGGTGGGCTCGCGGGTCTCCACCTCCAGCTCGTCCAGGGGATCGTCGGTGATCATGCGGTCCTCTTCAGCGGCCCTGACTCCAGGGCGTGCAGCTCAGCGAAGTCGACGGGGCGGCGCATCTGGTCGGCGGCGGCGTCCAGCAGCTCGGGGGTGCCCAACCCCGCACGGAGCACCAGCACCCGGCAGTCATCCGACAGGCGGCCCGTCAGCAACCGGGCGTCGGAGAGGCCGATCAGCGGGGGTGGGGTGTGTGGGGCGTACAGGGCGGTCAGATCGCGGAGCGCCCACAGCCACAGGCCGGGCTCCACCAGCAGCACGGTGCCCTCGAAGCCGGGCGCCAGGGCTCGGTGAGCGCCGGGGCCCAGGAGCATCCACTCGGGGGTGGGCCAGGGTGCGCCGGCGGCGGTCGGGGGGATGGGGACGATGGCGACCAGCTCGCCGTCGGGGGTGTAGGCGCGGACGGTCAGGTTGCCGGTGGCCAGGTCGGGGACGCGTAGCAGCGTCCGAATGCTCGGGGTGTGGACCCAGGGGGCGGGGGGCGTCAGGGCCTCCCAGCGCTCCGTGAGCGTGGCCGATCGGGGGGGCGGTGGGGGTGTTCCGAGGGGGCGGCGGGGGGCGCGTCTGCTGCGGGGGCGGCTGTCCTCGTCCTCCATGGGGCCGAGGTTGATGCCCTTCTGCAGGCCTTGGCGGATGGTGCGCTCAGCCTCGCGGGAGGACTCGGCGATCCATGTGACCGCGGCGGTGGTGATGGCGTCTTCGGCTTCGTCCTCGGTGAGCACCTCGCCGGCGACCATGCGACCGAGCCACACCGCGGTGCCGTAGACGGTGCGGTGGCGGTCGCCCTGACCGGCGCAGGCGTCGCCGATCTTCTTCGAGGCGTGGCGGATGACACCCTCGGCGCGGTGGTTCATGACCGCTCCACCACGACGGGGATCGCTGCTGTCTCGGCCATCGCCGACCACGAGCCGCGCAGGGCCTTGGCGCAGTTCTGGGCCACATTCAGCGACCGGTGCTCATGTCCGCAGTGCTGGCGGGTTGGCGACAGGTCACCGGCGTCATCGATGGCGCACCACCAGGCGCGGTACACGTCCGGTCTCGCCTTGGGCTTCAGCACGGCGTGAACGCCCAGGATGTAGGCGCAGACCTCCACACCATCGTGGAGCATTGCCAGGGGCAGCGGCGCGACGATGGCGCCATTCACCCGCGCTTGGAGGCGTTGTCGCGCCTGGGTGAGCATGGCCCAGGCCACCTCGTAGGTGCTGGGGTGCTCGGCGTTCCGCCCCAGCCACGCCCGTGGCCAGCGCTGGGGGGCAGCCTCGGGACGCCCAATCGCTACAGTCAGATCCCACAGGAAGCGACTCTCGGGGTTCAGGGCCTCCGTGATCCGGTCAGCGTTCGGTATCGGCGCGGGGGCGAGGGCACCCATCAGCACTCCCACTCGTTGGGGAGGGTCAGGGCGCCGGCGAGGAGCACGGCCTCGGCGACGTCCACGCGGTAGGTCTTCGGGATGGCGAGGAGCTGCTCCTTGGCGCCCTCGACGAAGAGGCCGGCCTCCATGATGCGGTGGGTGCCGTCGCCCTGCTTCCCCCGGGGGATGTTCCCCCAGCCCTCCACCCAGATGGACTGATCGATGAGCTCGTGAGCGGGCCAGTTCAGCTCATCGAGCTTGGAGATCCACGCGCCCTGTCGGCGACCGATGCCAGCCCATGTCCGGAGGCCCTCCTGGTCGCCGGCGAGACGACCGCCGAGACGGTTCCCGAGCTGGGGGCGGGTGTTGGCGCCGCGTCCGCGCTTGGTGTCCTTCCAGCGGGTGGCGACGGGGGGCGGCTCCTCGATGACACAGCGGACCTTGGCGGGGTCGATGCGGGGCACGGGGTGGGCCTTACCGGTGAAGTCGAGGGCGAAGCCTTTGTCGTCGGTGTGGTAGCAGTCACCGTCAACCAGCCGGCCCAGCTCCGAGAGGGCGCGGCGGGCATTGGAGAGCCAGCGGGGCCACGGAGATCCCGCGACATGGCGGCAGCCGAGGAGGAGGGGGCGCTGGCCGCGGCGTCCCTGTACGAGGGCTACGCCGCTGGCTGCGCCTGGGTCGATGCCGAGGACGATCATGGGGTGAACTCCAAGCTGATGACCCACGCGTCGTACTCGTCGCCGACGTGCTCACCACAGCGCTCGCAGTAGATGCCTGAGGGGTAGACGCTCAGGCTGGTGTGCTCACAGGACTCGATGCCCAGGAGCCACAAGAGGAGGTAGGACCAGGTCATGTGCACCGCCTGGTCATGTGCCAGATCAGCAGCGCGGCGAGCTGGTCGAGGGGCAGACACCAACAGGTGACGACGTTTTGTCCGTGGTAGGCGATCACCAGGGCGCCATGGGTCTTCAGTCGACCGAATGACTTTCGACGGCGGGTGAGGCTGTTCCCACGGGAGGAGAGAAGCCTGAGGTCACGGGCGATGCGCCAGGGGAGGGGGACACCCTCGACGAAAGCGCGGCGGAGACGTAGGCGCGCCTCCTGGTCTGTCAGGCGCAGACGCTCCATCGCACGCTCGACGGCGTGGTACTTCACGACGGCCCTCATGACTACCGTCCCACTGCGGAGACGGCCTTCAGGGCGGCGCGGCGACTGGATGCAACGGCCTGCTTCTCCTCGGCCGTCCAGATCTCCCCACCAGGACCGATCGGGTCGCTGGCAGCGCGCACGGCCGCCTGGAGTTCCCCCACCGCGCCGCCGGCCTTCAAGGCGTCGAGAATCACCTCCTCGCTCCCCGGATCGTCGTCGGGCTCAAGCACCGCCACCAAGCCGCACCACTCCAATGACGGACCCCACACCAGCAGCTCCGCGCGGGCCGGGCCGACCTTGGAAACCATGAAGGCGTAGAGGTACTTGCGAAGCCAGCTCGGCGTGGTCCGCGCCCCCGACTTCATGCGGGAGAGGTAGGAGGCCGAGGGGCCCCAGCCGACGCGGCGCTGCAGGAAGCCCTGGAAGGCCTTCGCCGACCATGTGGGTTCGCCGGCGAGGGCGGCCCACATCTCCAGATCGTCAGCCATGAGGCGGGCGGCGACGTGGGCAGGGACGGCAGACAGAGGGGTAGTGGCATCCATCAGCGTGGACTCCTGAGCGCCCTGGCAAGCGGCCGGGCTGGAAGTTGTCACCGTGGGGCGGTGAATGTGGGAGAGAGGAAGGAGGTCCGAGTGTCAGGCAGCCTGGAAGACAGCAGCAGCAGAGATGCCAGCATCGGCGGGGATGGGCAGCATGCGCTGCCGGAGGGCGTCATTGAATTCAAGCGCCCAGGCGAGGACGCGAAGCTGCTCTGCGGAGGGGGACCGATCACCCTGCTCCCAGAAGCCGATGGCGCGCCTGGTGAAGCCTGCAAGACCTGGCCGAGCTCGGCGGCAGCGGCCGGCAACCTGCTGCTGACTCAGGCCCAACGCGATACGGCGCTCAAGAAGGATGGCGTGCATACCGATACTCTGAGTGAATGGTACACAAAGTACCGCACGGTTTCGGTTGCGTCAAACAAAACGTACCGCACCCCCGCCGATCGGAGCCGCATGGACATCGAGGCTGAACTGGTCAAGGAGCTGCAGCAAGCTCGGGAGAATGCCGGGCTGAGCCTGACAGAACTGGCTGAGAGTCTCCCCGTCACGCGAGCATCTGTCGGCCACTATGAGGCGGGGCGCCGCCGCATATCGCTGAACCTAGCCGCAATGTGGGCTCTGGCGTGCGGGAAGACTTTGTTCGTCCAGTTGCTCGATCACAGCGGCACCCCTCCAGAACTACAAGACGACAAGATGCCGACAGTCCTGGGCTTCCCCGGCATACCCTTCTCACTCGCTCGCCTTCTGTCTCACCTGAGCGTTGATCGGCTGCAAGACCTCTACAAAGTGGCGGAAATGCTAAAATATGGAGGCAGCGAGCAGCGGGCAGAGTTGATGGCTGCTGTCGACGAGATCATTATCCGCCGCAGAGGCGCGCTCATAGACAGTGACTCTCACCCGACCCCGATCGCGCTGCTTGTCGGCGAGAGTGGCGCCCAGTACGTCGCGACTGACGTTGACGCTGTCCCAGACGACGCGTGGAGTACCCTCACAGATGCTGACTCGTTCAAGGGTGAGCCGGACTCGGACTCATGGAGAGAGTCCAAGGAGTAAATGTCAAGGAAACGTCAAGGGGTTGGTACTGACAGTACCGTTCGGGTAGTGGTACTCTTAGTATTAGGGAGCGCCCAATGGACCAGAGCACTGACCAACTACCGGCACAGACCACTTCACAAAAAAGGGGGGGCTCGCCCTCGGCACATGCCCCGTGCTATTTGGGGCAGATGTCCCCGTCCGAAGTTGAAGACAACCTGAAGGCCATGGCTAAAGCGCTGATTGATCGCGCCAAGACCCAAGGTTTCGCCGTGGTTACCATTGGCGCTGCCATGGGGGTTAGCCGGCAAATGGTCTACGATTACGCCAGCGGCGCCAAGGTCGCTCCTTTGCCCAGACTCACAAGTCTCGCGTGGGCGCTGGGCGAGCGCGTCTACATGGGCGTGCTCCCCGCGGATGAGTACAAGGTGCTCGTCGAACACCTTCGCGGAGAGCAGGAGGGTGACTTCCCTTATGCGGAGAAGGCGCGGGCTTTGGATGGGCGCCGGCAGCTGCTGCTGAAGCGCTTCATGACGCTGCTGCCCAACGCGGACGAACTGGCGCTAACGGCTCTGGAGGCGGAGATCGCCGAGAGAAGCGCGCGCGCCGACTACGTGGAAGAAGTGCGCAACCATCTCGGCGATACCGAGTGGTACACCACGGTCACGGACCCCGTGACCGGTGAGTTGGTCAGCTACCACTTCAAGCCTTGAATTGTCCACTTAGTTGACACTTCTTGTGTGAAGTGTCATTTGTTGGTTGTCACCTCCCCTTGCATGGGTGGCATCCGATGTATCCGTACCGTAGTAGCAACTGTGCTGCATGGACTCCGTCTACATTAAAACCGCATCCCCGACTGCGGCCGGGGACACCTCTGCCAAAAGGAGAAGCCAGCCATGGCCAAGTTCGCTCGACTCATCGACAAGACGCCTGTCATCAAACAGTCTCGCAGGCCGTCGGCCGCCTGCAGCGATGCTCTGTTCATGTTGCGCGAGTACGCCATCAGCGTTGACGACATGCTCGACACGGGCTGTGCTCCCGACTCCGCCAACGCCATCTTGAGCCTCTCCATCGATATGGAGAAGCGGAAGGACGACCTCGAAGTGGATGGCAAGGTGGTGATTCCCCCTGGGGAGTTGCTCCGTCTGGTGGCCGCCTTTGGCGCGCTGGAGGAGTGGCAGGGGCGCCTCGGGAGCAACATCGACAGCATGCGCGGTGAGATCATTACTCTCGCCGGTGCGTTGCCCGGTGCGCAGGAGTCCGCTCCCCTCTCCACAGGCATCCTCCACAGCAGCGGCAAGCCGCAGGAGGAGGCCGAGGAGGCCGAGGAGGCCGCGCCCAACTCGGACGACCCGCTCATCCAACTCGCCGCGGAGGCGGCCCACCGCCTCGGTCATTTGCCCGAGGAACACCACCAACTCGCCCTGCGTAGCGCGCGGCGCTTCCTCGATGACATGGAGGCCGGCCGCTCCGTGTACCTCTCGTCTGCTCTTCACCCGGGCGTGGATAGCGCGTCGAGTGCTGCGGACAACCTCGATGGCATCCTCTCCTGTTTGGGGGACCGGCTGAACCACCTCGCTGCCAGCCCGTTTGAGATCGTGCCGCAGGCTCCGTCGCTGACCCAGGCGCGCAAGGCGCTCGACGCTGTCATGGGCGCGTCGACGCGAAGCGAGAACCAGCAGCCTGCCTACAACGCCGCACTGATGGCGCTGGGGCAGCTGCGGGGACTGTTGACTCCGGTCATGAACTGCGCGGCGGACGCGGAGGAAGCGATCGAGCTACTCGTCGCCCACCCGCCCCAGGCAGTCAGCTCGAAGGCGAGTTGATGGTTTTCGCTGAGAAATCCCTCCTTGAGCGGCAGGTTTCCGCCCGGTTTCGGATGGTTCGTGAGGGCATGGGCATGACTCAGGAGCAGATGGTGGAGGCCGCCCGCCGGAATGGGCTCAAGACGACACGGACCAAGCTCTCCCTCTTGGAGCACGTCTATGGATTCAGCGCCCTTCGAGGTGCGGGCGAAGTCATCGAAGCCGCTGGCGGCAAGCCGGCAGACCTGCTGGCCGCCCTCAAGATGTAGCGCGGGATGAAGAGCGGGCCGTGGCGCAAATGGCTAGCCCGATGGGCCAGCCCACGCTGAAATTGGCGCTGGAGATGCCGCAGCTCCTCACTCGGCGCCCGCGCTGAGTGTCCAGAAAAACAGTCAACAACCCACCGGGCAGACCTTTGTCTGGCCACCACCAAGGAGTAGTCCATGGACTTCGACAAGATCAACCACTACCACTTTGACAAGAACCCCCGCAGTGGGCGGGGCTGGTGGAGCGACCCCAACCATCTAGCAGGTGAGGTCTCCCGTCTGCGAGATGAACTGACCGGGTCGGCCATGGCTGGGATCGAGAGCGCCGCAAAGACCGCGGTGCGCTTCAATGTGGGGGCCGGGGAGTTTGAGGGACCGCGCCACCAGATCGCCGAGGCCCTGCTCCGCGCCCTTCACAAAGTGGCGGACAGCGAGAACCACCCGCAGGTGAAGGCTGCGCTCGACGAACTGGACGCCGACATCTTCAGCGTCTTCCCTGAGGAGTAGTCCCATGTCCACCGCTCTCTCCTCTCCTGTCTGGCCCCGCTGGCGTCGCTGGCTCGCCCGCATCGCCCCGCTGCCCATGCTCGCTCCGAAGACGGTGGTCATCGTCGCTGACGACTTGGTCCTTGGCGTCGGCGCCACCTACACCGCTGCCGTCCTGGACGCTCGGAGCCGCTTCGGGTTCGGCGGGCACTACGAGGAGGTCATGGACCGGGCTCACGTCGCCCGCATCACCATCGACCCACTCATGGCCAACACATCGGTCGCCGCAGTCCGTCGCGCGCTCAAGTTGGTGCCGACCTGGGGGGCGCGATGAAGAACGACGACTGCGCCGAAGGCGGCGCGCACGGCGCGATCCTCTGGTGTCCGTCCATGGAGCGCTGGCGTTGTGAGCTCTGCGGGACGCGGTTCTCCCCGCACGTCGAGCTGGAGCACGTCCGCCGGGAACTGGAGACACCCTACCGGAACCTCGTCGCGAAGCTCCGCGCGTTGAACGTCTCGGAGGTTGGGGAGTACTGCGGGCAGCCTCCGGACATCGTGGCGGCTGTCTACTGGGGTACCTACGTCACCGTCCGGGAGTCCGAGCCGGCGACGTCGTTGAGCTGCCCGGAGTGCGGCGGTCGGCAGTGGGCTGAGCGCGAGGGCGAGCGGCGATGCTTCACCCAGGCCTGCCCCTCGGGAGGGCATGCCGTCATGGTGGCAGATTTGCCACCTCGGAAGGTCTGACCCATGGCGACCTCTTTGAAGGAGGCGGTCACCCTCTTGCAGGAGATCCGCGACGCCTTGCGTGACATCGGCCGAGGACCGCCCCGAGGACTCGGTCCGTGCGACCTGCTCACCGAGAAGCAGGCGGCCCGCGTCCTCAAGATGTCCGACCGGGATGCGGTGGACTTCCTCAGGCACCACGAGCTGATCCGGGTGTACGACGGCCGCCGGCGAGTGATTGTCGGCGAGCTCATCGAGAAGCACGACAAGGCGGCCCGGGAGGAGTCAGCGCCCCGGCGGACTCCAAAGCGGTCACCTGTACCCTCTTGGCGCGACCTGTAAGTCCAGGTCGTAAAGGAGAACCAAGATGCCCAGAAAGAAGAGAGAGGTACCTGCCAGGCCGCCCCCGGTCGTGGTGGGGCCGTACCGCGGCTACGCGCGACGGGGGCCCAAGCCGGGAGCGGTTTGGTACTGGCAGGTTGGCTACCACCAAAGGCGCAAGCTCGTACCCCTGAAGGGGCTGGGGGGATGGCGCACGCGTGAGGAGGTTGAGCGCGTACTCGCCGCCCACCTGGCAGAGGAGGGTGAGCCCCTCGAGGAGGAGGGGACGCCGTCAGAGGTGACCACCGTCGACGAGCTGCTCCGGAGCTGGACGGCCCACCAGAAGAAGCGCCTGGGGCGTGGCCTCATCAAGCCGCAGACCTACCAGAGCTACAAGGCTACCGGCCTGCAGCTCTCCGGCATGGTCGGCCTGTTGCGCCTGCAGCGGGTGAAGTCCAGCACGCTGCAACACATCGCCGACGAGGTCATCGCCGACGGTCGCAGCGTCACCACCGCCGGCCAGATGGCGCGGATCTTCCGCATGGTCTGGCGGTGGGGCGCCGCGGCCGGGCACTGCAGCCCGCGCGACTGGGGGAAGCTGGAGCTGCCGGAGCACCAGCGCACCTACCGCGACTACACGCCCACTGCGGCGGAGGCGGAGGCGATCGTCGACAGGCTCACGGAGTGGCGCGGCCTCTGTGCGGAGCTGCTGTGGGCGACCGGCGGACGCATCGGGGAGGTCGGCGGCCTCACATGGGAGCGCGTCGACCTGGTCAACGGTCAGGTCGAGCTCGTCGGCAAGACCGGGCGCCGGTGGGTGCCAATCAGTGAGCAGGTCGTCTGCGTGCTGGATGAGTGGAGGGGATCGCCGCTCTATCGGGGCGGCACCTACGTGCTCGGGGTGAAGCCGTCATCATCTCGGCGAGCTGGCCGGGAGGCCATCATCAAGGCCTGCCAGGAGCTGGGCATCAAGGAGACCACGCCGCACGGCTTCCGGCGGCTGGCTGCTACGGAGCTGATCGGCGCAGGCGTCGATGAGAAGACCTACGAGAGCCTGATGGGGCACTCCTGGGCCATGGGGCTGAAGATCTACGCCCAGGCTCGGGCGACTTCAGTGCGGGCAGCAGCGGCATGCCTGGGGCGTCGCAGCGGGGACAACGTGGTCGAGGTCGACTTCCAGACGGGGCAGCCTGTCGAGGGGGCACGAACCGCTCAGGGGTAGGGCGCATGTACACGCCGTATGTACAACGCGGCGTAGATTGGCCACAGGAGCCAACTAAGCTCAGAACTGGTAGTAGATGAACTGAGGGCCGGAGATGCCGAAGGTCACGATCATGAAGAACATGGCGGCGCAGACCAGGGCCCAGGCCGGGCGGCTCGCGAGGATGCGATCCTTGAGCTTGAAGTAGCGCTCCAGCTCGTGGGCGAAGAACACGGCCAGGGTCCAGAGCATGCCGAAGTGCAGCGGCTCCGGGAACTCCCAGAAGTTGGCGAACATGTCCTGGTAGTCCGAGAAGCCCGAGAGGTAGATCTCCCGCACGAAGCTCTTGGCGACCTCCCAGTCCGTGCAGCGGAAGAAGATGTTGATGCTGGCGATGGTGCAGAAGGTGTTCCAGCAGCAGAGGTAGTAGTACCCCTTCTCGGTGATCCAGGTCCGGCTGGCGTTGCCGGACAGGAAGCGCAGCGGCCGGGTGAGCATCTTGTGGCCCACCATGGTCATTCCGTTCAGGAGCCCCCACACCACGAAGCTGTTGGTCGCCCCGTGCCAGAGCCCGCTCAGGAACATCACGATCATGATGTTGATCTGGGTGCGGAGCTTGCCGCGTCGGGAGCCGCCGAGCGGGATGAAGATGTAGTCCCGGAACCAGTGGCTCATCGAGATGTGCCAGCGCCGCCAGCGCTCGGGGATGCTGGGCACCACGAAGGGCAGGTTGAAGTTGGGCCGGATGTTGTAGCCGAGCAGCAGGCCCAGCCCGATGGCGATGTCCGAGTAGCTGCTGAAGTCCACGTAGATCTGGCAGGTGAACAGCAGCATGGCCACCGCCGCCTCGGCCCCGTCGGTCGCCAGCCGCTCGTAGTAGGGCTCGATCCAGATGGCGAGCCGGTCGGCGATCACGACCTTCTTGATGAAGCCCAGCAGGATGAGGAACACGCCCTCGTAGACCATCGCCGTGTTGACGCGGAAGGGCCGGGAGAACTGGGGCAGCAGGTGCGGCGCCCGCTCGACCGGCCCGGCGACGAGCTGGGGGAAGAAGCTGACGTACAGGGCGAAGCGCCCGAAGTGTCGCTCGGGCTCCTTCACGTCCCCGCGCCACAGATCGATGGTGTAGGCCATCGTCTGGAAGGTGTAGAAGCTGATGCCCACCGGCAGCAGCAGGTGCAGCAGGTAGCGCTCCGGATCCACCTCGGCGCCGAGCATGTTGCCGGCTCGGATGAACTCCCCGATGAAGTAGTCGTAGTACTTGAAGAAGCCGAGGATGCCGAGGTTGGTCGCCAGCGACAGCCCCAGCCAGCGCTTCGCGATCGCCCGGCGGCCTGCCTGGAGGTGGTCGTGGACCTTCTGGCCGCAGGTGTAGTCCACCACGGTCGACAGGATGATCAGGCCCAGCAGGCTCGGATCCCAGAACCCGTAGAAGAACCAGGAGAGCAGCAGCAGGAACCAGATCTTCGCCCGATCCGGCAGCCAGTAGTACACCGACAGCGTGATCGCGATGAAGGCGACGAAGATCTTGGAGTTGAAGAGCACAGCGGTCGCGAGAGGGGGGAGGGCGCCGCTCAGTACGACGTCGGGCCCTGAGCGTCAAGCAGGGGGCAGGACGCCAGCGAGCCCCGGTGGTTTCGCGGCCGGGCCGCGAGGGCGGCTCACATCTGGGTGCGGTAGGCGCTGGCGTCGATGGGGATCTCGATGAGCGTCAGGCCGCCGCGCTCCCGGGCCGCCAGGACGGCCTCGGTGACCGCCGACGGCGCCGCGCTCACGCCCACGCCGCCGAAGGCCGCGGCGAGCTGGACGACGTCGGGGTTGGCGAAGCCGATCGCCGAGGTGGGCAGGTGCTTCCGCTCCTGCTTGAGGGCGATGAGCGACAGCGTCTTGTCGGCCAGGTAGGTCACGATCAGGTCGAGGCCGCGCTCCTGGACCACGCCGAGCTCGCCGAGCGTCATCCAGAGGCCCATGTCGCCGGTCAGGCAGGCGACCACCCGGTCGGGGCAGACCAGCCGGGCGGCGATGGCCGCGGGCAGGCCGTAGCCCATGGAGGAGAAGCCGTTGGACTGGAGCAGGGTGTCCTGCTGGCGACAGACCCAGGCGTGGGAGGCGGTGATGCGGTGGGCGCCCACGTCCAGCGCCACGATGGCGTCCCGGGGCAGCCCCGCCTGGATCGCGCGGATGGCGGTCGCCGGGCCGTCCGGGCCGTCCTCGAAGGGCGCGGCGATGGCGGCGCGGTGCTCGACGAGCGCCTGGGGGCTCCACTCCGAGCTGCCCTTGTCCAGGGCGGCGATGAGGCGGGAGAGGGTCTCGCGGGTGTCGCCGTAGAGGCCCATCATCACCGGGTGCAGCAGATCGGTCGTCGGGTGCTTGTCCACCGCGATGACCGGCAGCCCATCGGGCCAACCCGGCAGCCAGTTGGGCCGCAGCTCCACCGGGTCCAGCCCCACGGCCAGCAGCACGTCGGCCTCGGCGAGCAGCCGCTGCTGGTGGACGTCCACCACCGGGCTCAGGCCCGCCGCGCCCGCGGACCACGCGGAGGTCTCGTCGATGATGCCCTTGGCCTTGTAGGTGGTGATCACCGGGGCCTTGAGCAGGCGCGCCAGGTCATCCAGCGGCTCGCCGGCCTCCCGGGCGCCGTAGCCGGCGAAGATCACCGGCCGCTTCGCGAGGTTCAGGCGGTCGGCGCCGCGCTCGATGTCGCTGATGGCGACGGAGCGGGCCACATGGAAGCTGTCGGGCAGCAGCGCGGTCTGCGGCGCCTCGGCGACGTCCGACGGGATGTTGATGTGCACCGGCGCCGGTCGGCCCGCGTGCAGCTGCCGAAGGATGAGCGCGATCTCCCGGGCCGCCGAGCCCGCGGTCAGCGTCACCCCCGCCCGGGTCACCGGCTTGAACAGCGCGGCCACGTCGAGGGTCTGGTGGGTGTAGATCTGCTGCTGATCGGCGGGCACCTGGCTGGTGATGGCCACCGCCGCGGCCCGATCCAGCAGGCAGTTGGCGACCCCCGAGATGAGGTTGGTGGCGCCGGGCCCGAGGGTCGACACGCAGACGCCGGGGGCGCCGGTGAGCTGCCAGGCCGCGTCCGCGGCGAAGCCCGCGCTGGCCTCGTCGCGCACCAGCACGAAGTCCACCCCGCGGGCGCGGAAGGCCTCCACCAGCGGCAGGGTCGCGCCGCCGGGCATGCCGAAGGCGTGGGTCACCCCGCGGCCGACCAGCGCGTCGGCCAGCACCTCAACGGTCGTCGGGCTCGTCTTCTCGGGGCTCGTCTTCGGGGTCGTCATCGGCGGTCTCCTCAGGGAGGTTCGGTCCGTTCAGCATCCAGCTCTCGACCTCGTCATCCGGGATGATGCGCGGGCGGGCCTCGAGCTGCGCCCTCAGCCGCTTGAAGTCCTGGTAGTACTCGAGGGCGACGTCGTGATCGAAGGTGTAGTCCTCGCGCCAGCGGAAGAGGGAGAAGCGGCTCGAGGGCTCGAGCGTCTCCTCGACCAGCCAGAACTCCTCGTCGTAGGCCCAGCGATCCTTGGCGACCGCCGTGGGCTCGTCGTAGTCCGGATCCTGGTAGACCCGCAGGGTCTCCGCGTCCAGGCGGTAGCGCTTGTAGACCCGGTCGAAGGGGTAGGCCTTGTGCCGCTTGGACCAGTAGGGCTCCTCGCTCACGCCGGTCTCGCCAAAGAGCACCCGCTCCTCCGGCGGATCCTGGAGGGCGCGGCCATGGCTGGAGAAGTCCAGCCCGGCGAACCGCGCCACGGTGGGGGCGATGTCGATGAGGCTGGTCAGCGTGTCCTTGTCCCCGGCGGTGAAGCCCGGGCCCTTCACCGCCAGCAGCACCCGCTGCTGACCCAGGCCCCAGGGGTGGTAGCCGTGGTTGGGGCCCCGGTACTTGTAGCGGGTGTTCTCCTCCAGGAAGTCCTCGCCGTGGTCCGAGAGCACGATCACCAGGGTGTTCTCCCAGAGCCCGCCCTCGTCCAGCGCCTGCTCGATGCGCGCCCAGGTCTCGTCGACCATGGCGATGCCCGAGTCGTAGAGGTTGATGTTCTGGGCGTTGGCTATGGCGTTGCGCTCCGCCTTCTCCAGCCTCGCCGAGTTCACCTCCTCGCCGTCGGCCATGACGCTGCCGGTCGAGCGGTACTTGAAGCGGTTGCCGCCTCGGTACTCGTCCATGTCGTACATGTTGTGGTACGGCCAGGGGCGGTCCGCCGGGGAGTGCAGCATGCAGGCGTGGACCGTCATGAAGAAGCGGTCGTGCTCGGCGGCCTCGGCGATGTTCTGGGCCACATGCTCGGCGAAGGCGCCGGGCTTCCAGGTGATGCCGAAGGCCTGGTTGTAGCGATAGGTCGGCACCAGGTTCCAGCCGCTCAGCGGCCCGTGCAGGAAGGTGAAGAACACCCGGAAGTAGGGCTGGTAGCGGCTCAGCGCGAAGGCACGGATGCCCACGGGGGGCTGATCGATGACGTCGTAGTTGTGCTCCGGCATCATGTAGCTGAAGCGGCTGTCGTCCGTCATGAAGCGCGTGTGGTAGCCCGCCTCCTTCAGCGTGTCGGTGATCATCGGCACCCGCGGGCGGGTGTTGTCCGGCGCGGGCAGGGACTCCCGCTTGCCGTGGACCAGCGGATCGGTGCCCGTGAGGATGCTGTTCCAGGCGGCCCAGGTGCGCGGCAGCGTGGTGAAGGTGCTGTCGTAGACCGCGGCCCCGTCGAGCCAGGCGTCCAGGGTCGGCGCGGTGTCGCGCTCGTAGCCGAAGTGGGCGAGGTGATCGGGCCGCAGGGCGTCGAAGCCCACGATGAGCACGTTGGGCCCGTCGTTCTTCGTCGGGGTCGTAGCGGGGGGCTGGACGTCGGCGAGCCCCACCAGGCCCAGGCTGACCAGCAGCGCCAGCAGCCAGCCCGCGTGCCCGGCGCCCTTCGCCAGCCGGTAGCCGGCCCAGGCGAGCCCGGCCGCGGCGGCCACCCCGGTGACCCACCCCGGCTGCACGTGGCCGACGTACCACTCGAGGCCCGGCATCCCCACGAACATCCGCGGCCAGAGGATCATCCCCCGCAGCATCACCCAGACGGTCACGCCCACCGCGAAGATCCAGCGCGTGGAGCGCGCCGAGCCCCCGAGGGCCTTGCGCAGCAGCACCAGCACCCCAAAGGCCACGAAGCCCATGAGCACATAGGTGCCGAACATGCGGAGGATGTAGATCAGCACCTCGTCCCGCACCAGCCCGCTGGCTGAGGGATCGTGCTTCACCTTGGCCAGCGCCCGCTGGATGGCCCAGGTGCAGGTCAGCGAGTCGTAGGCAAACAGCCCGACGAACCAGGTGACGCCGAACTTGAGATCCTGTTTGAGGTCGGGGGACATTCCGGCCCTGATAGCCCGCCGAGGCGCGGTCCAACAACCGATGTCCTCGGTTCTGCACCATCACGGGCGAAGCCGGTGGATGATTTCGATGTCGCGCTTTTGTCGTTGTGCGCCTGACATGGGTAGACTCAAGACCCTGATTACAAGCGCTTGGCTGGACTGGTACGCCGCTTGCTGTATCCGCCGTTGACGATCCTGTTTGCCTCTCGAATCGCCTTCCTCGCTGGAGCCCTTGATGACTCTCTCTGACATTCCTCGCGTGTTGCTGATCGCCGCCTCCCTGAGCCTCACGCTCTCCGCCTGCGGCGACAAGGACGACCCGGCGGACGACGACACCGCCACCGAGGCGGATACGGACACGGACACGGACTCCGACACCGACTCCGACACCGACTCCGATACTGACGCCGACGCCGACGCCGACGCCGACGCCGACGCCGACGCCGACGCCGACGCCGACGCCGACGCCGACGCCGACGCCGACGCCGACGCCGACGCCGACGCCGACGCCGACGCCGATACAGACACCGGCCCCGCCGACACCGGCGACACTGGCCCCACCGACACCGGCGACAGCGCTGACACCGGGGACACCGGGGGATCCGGTCCGGGGGATGACACCGGTGAGCCTGGGCCCGGCGGCCCCGGCGGGCCCGGCGGCGGTGAGGACACCGGCGCAGACACGGACGACGAGCCCGGCCCCGGTGGCCCCGGCGGCCCCGGCGGCGGCCCTGGCGATCCGGGTGAGGACACCGCCGTCGGTCCAGGCGGCCCCGGCGGCGGCCCCGGTGATCCGGGCGAGGACACCGATCTGTCCCCCTGCTCCACGTCGGACCTCGTCTTCACCGCTGAGGTCCGCGACGCCAGCGGCGCCGCCGGCACGGCGTTCACCACGTCGGACACCCTGAGCTTCTACGGCGTGGCCACCAACACCTGCGATGCGGACATCCTGGTGGTGCTCCCCAACGCCAGCAGCGGCGGGAGCGTCGTCAGCTCCTACTCGCTGGAGGGCTCGGCCGGCGGCGGTGAGGGCGCGGGGATCGGCTCGGACGGCACCTCCATCGAGGTGATCATCCCCGCCGGAGACTCGCTCGAGGGCAGCATCAGCGGCGGCACCTACCCCTCGGACGACTACCACCTGGAGCTGGGCTTCACCTTCGGCGGCGGCTCCGCCGAGGCTGACTTCAGCGTGAAGTAGCCCTACATCAGCACGTGGCCCTCCGCCTCCGGTGACGGCGGCAGGGTCTCCGCGCCGACGCTCTGCAGCAGGTCGATGGTGATGGTCTGGGAGAGCGCGCCCAGCGGCAGATCGTTCAGATCCATCTCGAAGGGATCCTCGATCTGTGAGCCCACGCTGTCGAGGCCCAGGAAGGCGTAGCTCACGATGAGCACCACAATCGGCGTCAGGCTGCCCACGGTGTTGACGATGCCGAAGGGCAGCGCGAGGCAGTAGATGGCCACGATGCGGTGCGTGAGGATGGTGTAGGAGAGCGGCACCGGCGTGTTCTTGATGCGCTCACAGCCGCCCTGAATGTCGGTCAGCTCCGTGAGCGAACTCTCCAGGAGCGCCACGTGCCAGGGGTGGACCTTCCCGGCCTTCCAGGCGTCGCGGTAGGCCCTCCCCATCTGCTCCAGGAGCCCGATGGGGAGGTTCACCCGGGCGGGCCTGATGGAGGCGTCCGTCAGCGCCTGGTAGTCCTCCTCCGAGAGCCAGGGCTTCACCTCCGGGGCGATCGGCTCCCGGCGCAGGTGGGCGCGGAGCGCGTGGGTGTACCCGATGACCCGACGGATCATGGGCTCAGTCTCCTCGGGCGCGGCGTCGACCAGCGTGAGGGTCTGCCTGGCGAGGCTGCGGGTCGTGTTGATGAGCCGCCCCCACAGCTTGCGGGCTTCCCACCACCGGTCGTAGCAGGCGTTGTTGCGGAAGCCGAGGAAGATGGAGAGGGCGAGGCCGACCAGCGAGAAGGGGATGGTGGTGAGGCTGAAGCGCTCGAAGCCCCAGTCCTGGTAGTGGAGCGTGAGCGTGGTGCTGATGGCGAGCACGACGAGCAGGTACGGCCAGACGTGCTGGAGGGCGCTGCCTCGGAAGAAGAAGGTAGTTCCGGGGAATCGCCGGACCGGCGGGACCAACACGGTGCGCTCCTGGTGTGAGTCACGGCCCGGATAACGCGCATGGGCGACAGAGATGTCATGGAACGCGGCGCCAGTGCGCCGGCGAGGCGGGTCGGTGTCAGTAATTCAAGGCGTTTACTGTGTTGGCCCGGCGCTTGCTCTTCCAACCCCGAGGCTCGGAGGAACCCATGCACCCTACAAAACACCCCCTGTTCGCGCTCACCCTCATCGGCGCCGTCTGGCTCACAGGCTGCTCCAATGAGAGCTCAATGTCGGGTGAGGGGGCCTCGGACATGGGGGTCGCCCAGGGCGGGGCCCAGGACTTCGGCTACTTCCGGGAGATCCTGCTGGAGGGCGGGCTCCCCGGGCCGGAGACCATTGATGACGTGGGCTTCTTCAACGAGCACGTGATCGACGTGCCCCCCGCCGAGTGCGGTGACGATGTCTGCGTACACGGCCGGCTCGGCATGATGGGGAACATGATCAACGGCGGTGACTGCACCATCGTGACCGTGGCCATGAACACCCCGGTGGACATCGACGAGCTGGAGCGCCCGCCGCTGAACCTCGTGCTGGCCATCGACAACAGCGGCTCCATGGAGGGCCACCCGCTCGACTACGTGAAGAGCGGCCTGCGGCAGATGCTGGAGTCCATCGAGCCCGGCGACAAGGTGACGCTCATCACCTTCTCCGGGGAGGCCCGGGTCGTCGCCGAGGGCGGGCCGGGGGAGCTCTCCACGCTCTACGAGGCGATTGACTTGATGGCCGCCAACGGCAGCACCAACATCTACGACGCGCTGGACCTCGCCTACGACATGGTCGAGCTGAACGCCAGCGCCGAGTGGCAGAACCGCATCCTGCTGCTCTCGGACGGTGTGGCCACGGCCGGCGTGACCTCGTCGTCGGAGATCATCGCCCTGGCCGAGCTGCACGCCCAGGACAACTACCGCCTGACCACCATCGGCATCGGCGTGGACTTCGACATCGAGCTGATGCAGGAGCTGGCTGAGGTCGGTGAGGGCTCGTTCTACTACGTCGAGGATCCCTCCGCGGTGAGCGAGATCTTTGTGGACGAGGTCACCAGCTACCTTGTGCCGCTGGCCCACGACGCGGTGATTGAGGTCAACGTGGAGCCGGGCTGGGAGATCCGCGCGATGTACGGCACGAAGGACTTCATCCTCACCGACGAGCGGGCCCGGATCGAGATCGACACCCTGCAGATCGCCGGCCGCACCTCGGACGATGACAACGAGGACGGACGGCGCGGCGGCAACGGCGCCATCATCGTGGAGCTCATCCCCGAGGAGGGCACGCCGGCGGGGGAGGTGGGGCTCCTCGACTTCTCGTTTATGGAGGCCTCCAGCGGCGAGGCAGTGACGGACAGGGTCTCGATCTCCTCGCCGATGGCCCCCGCGGAGATGGAGGCCGGGGCGTACCACTTTGAGGACGCCGCGGTGGCGAAGTCCTTTGTGATGTTGAACCTCTATGTGGGCTTTGAGATGGCCACCCAGGACGTCGTCGAGTCGGACCTGGACGGCGCCCTGACGACGCTGGTGGCGCTGTGCGGGGGCGTGGAAGACTGGCTCGCGGAGAACCCGGATGAGGACATCGAGGATGATTTGTTCTATCTGAAGCTCTTCATCGACAACCTGCGAGCGAACGGCGCCGGTCAGGGAGATGACCCCGGGGATCCCTGGCCCAACGACTGAAACAGCTTCGGTTGGGCCTCGGTATGGGCATCGCAAAGACCGCTCATTGCCTTCCTCCCCCACTACGATCGGGCTGCCACATCCCTCCTGTGAGGGGGCCGAGCCGGCGCCCCCTGGTCTGTGCTCGTCCGAGCGCTCTCAGGCGGGGGCTGTGGTGGTGTGAGGGGGGGGTGAGCGGGGTTCAGGCTGGAGGAAGGTGGGATGTCTCGGTGACGCAGGCAGGAGGATCGTGGGGGCTCTCGGTGATGTCCTCCAGACCGGGTACGGTACGGCTTGATTTGCTTGCCTGGGAGAACTCCGTTCCCCCCTCGTGAGTCTCCCTCGTCGTTCCTCCTCGGGTCACGAGGCGCCCCGGTCTGGAGGATCCCTGACCCTTCTCTCCTTTGAGGCGCAGAGTGACGTGGTGCGGTCCTCGGTCACCGAATCATGTGAGTCGGTTTCGAGGGTTCGCGGGCGCGACTTACCGGGCATGATTCCGCGCCCTGTGGGAATCGCTCGCAGGCTCGCTCATCGCTCTGATGATCGGAGCTGTCGCGCTGCGCGCTCAGAGCTCTCTTCGTTCGCGGGGACTGGGGGGAGCGGGGGCAGGATTCGAGCCCATCCGACCACTTGACCGTGGCGGCAAACTTGCGGCGCCTGAAGGCCGGTGAGCACGCCGCGCGACCCACTGAGCAGGCGCGTGAGCCCTGCATGCCACTAAGCCTCCATCCTCCGTCAGCACGCGCCGCACGGCGCGCGCCAACTGCGAATGGGTACCTCTGAGGAACGCGACGTCCCAGCGCCTCAGGTGAGAGGGTGTTGCGACGTCAGATGCCTCGCCGCAAGGCGACATCAGGAGGCAAGACCTTGCGAACACGTGGACGGTTTTCGACGGAGCCCAGGTGTTGTGAATCTGCCATCCCACGCTGTAAAACCGGCCAGGTTTCGCAATGGATGCAAACCCAGGTGGGCTTGCCACACGACCCGAGAGTCAGAGCAAAAGGGGTGAAGGTCGACGAGGAGGAACGACGAGACTTGACCGAGGGGGTGTGACAGGCATGAACAAGAAACCGGAGGTGAGCGACATGTAGCAAATCCTGACCTGGGGCCCTGACAGAGGGAACCCAACACCGAGAAGACAAGGGCGAGGAGCCGGAGCACCGGCATCAC
>Ga0316204_10004629_pt1 | contig 24303 bp, 18 predicted proteins | sample 6monrhotite_MG_2_FD_205661 | JGI IMG/M metagenome (GOLD analysis project Ga0316204, IMG submission 205661) | Microbial mat bacterial communities from mineral coupon in-situ incubated in ocean water Damariscotta River, Maine, United States -... | ecosystem: Environmental > Aquatic > Marine >... | reverse complement strand
CCTCCAGTCGATCCTGGAAGGCTACAAGCGATCAGTCGTCTGCCTGCCCGCTGAGGACATTCTGGGACCACCAATGGCGAAGTGCCCCGACCAGGGAGATTCGGGCGTGTGTGACGCAAGCTGCACGGCACCGGCCACCAGACCTTGTCGACTTGATACCGACGGATCGTCCGGGGATTCGTTAGCGCAGCGAGCACACGTCGAATCTCCCAAGGGGCACCGCGCCACCAATGACGGTCGGGAAGTCCAACAACACAACAGGCAGAACGACGGCGCCTCGACGGGACGCTCAAACTACGAGCCCGCGACTGCCGAAACCGATCGCTCAGAACCATCAACCTTCGTCAAACCGAGCCGAACCCGCCGACCCGCCGACCCGCCGACCCGCCGACCCGCCGACCCGCCGACCCGCCGACCCGCCGACCCGCCGAACCCGCCAACCCCCGTCAACCCGAAACCCCAAAACCCAAAACCCCGAAAACCAAAACAAATCACCCAGAAACCTGACCACCCCGACCACCCATCATCGCCACCCCAGCAACGATCGTAGCCGCGACACTGAAGAAGGCGCAGACCTCCAGCAACCCCGAGGTCCCCGCGTCCGTCAACAACGCCGCCGCCATCCCCATCGCCACGAGATTCGCCGCCCCATGACTCGTCGCTGGCAGCAGCGACTGAGTCGCGTTCCGGATCGCCTTTGGAGCGCGCTCGGTGAACACCGCCACGCTCGCCATCCACCACACCCCGAAGCCGATCCCGTGCAGGCACTGGAGCAGGATCATCGGCACCGCGTCGGTCGCGCTCGCCGTGAACCACCAGCGCGGGATGCCGCTCGCGACCGCCAGCATGAGCGGGAGCAGCACCCCCATTCGGGCGAAGATGCGGTGGCTGATCGCCATGACGCCGATCTCCACGGCGACGCCGGCTGCGATGGCCGTGCCGATGACGCGTCCGGGGAGGCCGACCGACTCGACGTGGAGGGAGAAGAGCAGGTTGTAGACGCCGAGCGTTGTCCCGTGGAGCACCGCGACCAGCAGCAGCGGCATCAGCACCGGGTGGCGGATGAGGCGCTTCAGCGCCGGCATCAGCGCGGGGGAGGGCTCCGGGGTTACCGGGGGGAGCCCCCAGGTGACGGCGACCGTGCCCCAGGCCATCAGCGTCCCCAGGTACAGCGGGCCGCGCGGCATCACCTCCCGCAGCGGGCCGCAGACCCAGACCAGCAGGAGGAAGGCGACGGAGCCCCAGAGCCGCACCTTGCCGTAGTGTTCGCGGGCGGCGCCCAGGGTGCGGACCACGAGCACATCCACCAGCGGGATCTGCGGCGCGCGGCCTCCCGCGAACAGGAAGAGGCCGGCGGCGATCCCGATCCAGCTGTCGCTGACGGCCATCACCATGGTGCCGATGGCCGACACGATGGTCGACGCCTTCAGCACCCCATCCGGGCGGCCCGCCCGATCCGCGACGGACGCCCAGAGCGGGCCCGCCGCCAGCGTGCCCACCGGCATCGCCAGCAGCGCCAGGGCGATCTGTCGGTTGCTCGCCCCGGCGTCGGCCATGGTCACCGCGAGGTAGGGCACGACGGCGCCCAGCACGCCGATCCCCAGCGTGTACCAGAGCGCCAGGCGGCGGGCGTCGTGATTCAGAAGGAGAACGCCTCACCCATCAGCAGGTAGGTCGCGCCGGACTGAGCGCCGTTCACGCGGTTGCCGCTGGCGCCGATCAGCAGGTCGGCGCGGCCGTCGCCGTCCGCGTCCGCGGCGTCCAGGGACTCGCCGGCGAACTCGTCCGAGAGCTGACCCTCCAGCCGGGGCTCCAGCTCGTCGAGGTTGGTGGTGCCGGAGACCAGGGAGGAGCCCCAGACCGTGTAGACCAGGCCCGACTTGGAGAGGGAGCCGTCGGCCTCGGGGGCGCCCACGAAGGCGTCCGCGAGGGTGTCGCCGTTGACGTCGCCGAGGGTCACCGCCCAGCCCGTGTAGTCGGCGTCGCCCTCGCCGCGGAAGATGGCGTCCGCGCTGGCGAGGGAGGTGGAGCCGCTCACCGGACCCAGGACGAGGTAGGCGGAGCCCGCGGCGGTGCCGGCGGTGCTCTCGCCGGGGGCGCCGATCAGCAGGTCGTCGTAGCCGTCGCCGTTGTAGTCGCCGCCGCTGGCGAGGGAGTAGCCCGCGAGGTCGCCGTTGCGGGCGCCGATGAGCTGGGCGTCGGCATCCGAGAGGGCGTAGTCGCCCGCGCTCAGGCTGTCGTAGAGGTAGACCACGCCGGCCTCGTTCTGGTCGGCGAGGGCGGTGAGGGCGACGCCGTTGCTGCCGTTTCCGTCGAGATCCTGAGCCACCGAGGCGTAGCCCGCGAGGTCGCCGGCGTTGCCGCGGATGATGGCCGTCGCGTCGCCCAGATCGTTGTCGCCGCTCAGGTCGGTGACGATGTAGACCGCCCCCGCGTCCGCGCTGCTGGCGTTCTCGGTGTAGGGGGCGCCGATGATCACGGCCTGACCCGCGAGGCCGGAGATCGGCCCGGCCATCGCGATGCTGCCGCCCGCGTAGGAGAGCGTGTGCTCGCCGTACCAGGTGGCGGCCTCGGTGATGCCGCCGACCGAGGAGGCGCCGGTGACGAGGGTGACCTCGCCCGTGCCGTTGTTGTCGCCGATGCCGGCGAAGAGGAAGTCGTCGTAGCCGTCGCTGTCGACGTCGACGCCGCCGTCGACGCGCTGGCCGACGCGGTGGGCCGTGTTGTCGCCGTTGAAGGTGAGGTCGGCGAAGGACAGCTCCTTGTCGCCGCTGACCGGGCCCAGCACGAGGTAGGTCGCCCCGTACATGGTGGTGTCGCCCGCGACGTCCGGGGCGCCGATCACAAAGTCGCCGTCGCCGTCGCCGTTGACGTCCCCCGCGTGGGTCGCGGACCAGCCGGCCTGATCGCCGCTGGACTCGCCGAGGAAGCGGGCCTGGCTGTCGACCGCGAGGCTCAGGTTGCAGACGTCGTCCTCGTCGATCTCCTTGTTGCAGTCGTTGTCGACGCCGTCGCAGACCTCGTCCGCGACCGGGTAGGCCGCGGGGTCGCTGTCGTCGCAGTCGCCGGCGTTGGCCGAGGTGTCCGGCGGCGCGTCGCAGGCGTCGGTGGTGTCCGAGTCGTCGCCCCAGCCGTCGCCGTCGAGATCCGCGTACCAGGTCTGGGCGTTCTGGGCGGTGGGCTCGTCGACGACGCCGTCACAGTTGTTGTCGATCCCGTCGCACCACTCGATGGCGTCGGGGTTGATCTGGCTGTTGTTGTCGTCGCAGTCCTCATCGGAGAAGAAGCCGTCGTAGTCCTGGTCGGCGTTGATCACCGTGAAGGTGACCTCGGCCGAGCCGACGCCGCCGTAGGAGTCGGTCACGTCGACGCCGACGGTGTACTCGCCGGCCTCCAGGCTGGAGATGACCAGGAGCGCGCTGCCGTTGCCGCTCGGGTGGGCCGGCAGGTCCGAGGCGGTCTCGATGTCGCCGTACCAGCTGAGCGTCAGGTCGTGGAGGTTGTCCTCATTCAGGTCGTCGAACTGCACCTCCACGTCGGCGTGGGCGGTGTCCTGGAGCGAGTACTCCGTGCCCGCGGCGGGGGAGACGAAGCTCGCCGTGGGGAGCGCGTTCGGCAGCACCGTGATGCCGATGCTGGTCTCCGAGACGTTGTCGTCCGGGTCCGTCAGCTCGAGGGTGATCGTGTGGTTGCCTTCGATCAACTCCTGCACCGCGATGGAGGTGTCCGAGCCGTCGAACGACTTGGAGCCCTGCAGCGTGCCCTCGATGTTGGAGGACCACACGGGGTTCAGGAAGCCCACCGGTGAGCGGTCGTCCGAGAGCGTCGCCGTGAAGGTGATGGCGTCACCCAGCTGAAACTCGGCGCCGTCGATGGGGTCGATGAACTCGGCGACGGGGGCCTCGCCCTTGCAAGCGATGAGGCCGAGCGCGAAGAAGAAGAAGGTGGAGGTCATGGTCGGTCCCCTGTGTGTTCGCGGGGTGAAGGGGCCACATTTGGCGCGCCACAGGCCCCCTGTCAAGCGATCAAAGGCCCCGTTCCAAGGCCCGAGTTGACGCGTCACTGCTACCATTGTGCCCATGGAATCCCTGGGCCCGCTCTCTCTACTCCCGGCGATCGTCGCCATCCTGCTGGCGTTCTGGACGCGACACGTCGTCGTCTCGCTGGGCGCGGCGGCCTGGCTGGGGGCGACGCTGCTGGTCGGCGGCAACCCAATAAGCGGCCTGTATTACGCCTTCGACCCGGTGATCCTCGACGCCATCAGCGATCGGGATCACGTCAAGGTGACGCTGTTCTCGCTGCTGGTGGCGGGTACGGTCGAGGTGATGAACCGGGGCGGGGGGACCAAGGCGCTGGTGGCGCTGCTGCTGCGCATGGCGAAGTCCCGGCGCAGCGGGATGCTGGCGACATGGCTCGCCGGGCTGGCTGTATTCTTTGATGACTACGCCAACTGCTTGATCGTCGGCACCTCCATGCGCCCGCTGGCGGATCGGCTGGGCATCTCCCGGGAGAAGCTCGCCTACATCGTGGACTCCACCGCCGCGCCCATCGCCAGCGTCGCGCTGGTGAGCACCTGGATCGGGTACGAGGTCAGCCTGATGAAGGACGGCCTGGAGGCCGCTGGCTCCACCATGGACGCCTACGCCTTCTTTGTGGAGGGCATCGGCTACCGCTCCTACAGCCTCTTCACCATCGCCTTCGTGGGCTTCGTCGCCTGGACCGGCCGGGACTTCGGGCCCATGGTCGGCGCGGAGCGGGAGGCCGCGAAGATCCGGGCGGCCTCCACCGAGGAGCTGGGGGAGGCCGACGAGCTCTCCCCCCTGGACCTCGCGCTGGGCATCTTGCCGGTGATCGCCCTGGTGGCGGTGACCTTCGGCTACCTCTGGATCGAAGGCAGCAGGGGCCTGCCCGCCGACGCGCGGCTGTTCGAGATCCTGGGCAACGCCGACGGCTATGACGCCATGGTCCGCGCCTCGATCGTCGCCATGGGCCTCGCGCTGGCGCTGTCGGCGGCGGGCAGCAACCTGAGCGCTCGCGGCAGCGTGGACGCCGCCGTGAAGGGAATGCAGGGGCTGTTCCACGCCATCGTCATCCTGGTGCTGGCGTGGTCGCTGGGCGCCGTCATGACGGAGCTGGACGCCGCGGGCTACCTGGTCGATCTGCTGAGCGGCAGCCTGCCCGGCTGGACCCTGCCCACGATCATCTTCATGGTCGCCGCGGGCGCGAGCTTCGCCACCGGCACCTCCTTCGGCACCATGGCCATCCTCGTCCCCATCGTCATCCCCCTGTCCTTCGCGATCGGCCCCGACGACACGGTGCTCCACCTCGCGGCCAGCTCCGCGGTGCTCACCGGCGCCTGCTGGGGCGATCACTGCTCGCCCATCTCCGACACCACGGTGCTCTCCAGCGCGGGCGCCGACTGCGACCTCGTGGCCCATGTGCGAACGCAGCTCCCCTACGCGGTCGCCTGCGGCGCAATCTCCATCCTCTTCGGCACCCTGCCCGCCGGCTTCGGCGTGCCGCTCGTCATCTCACTGCCGCTCGGGATCGCCGCCTGCTGGGCGACCCTCCGCTTCCTCGGCAAGCCCGCCGCCGCGTGAATCGCCGCTACTCGACGGGCTTCATCTCGCCGGACTTCAGGCGCCCCCAGTAGTCGTCCAGGGCCCGCTTGACCTTGCCCGAGAGCAGGACGGCGCCGAGGATGTTGGGGAAGGCCATGCCGAGGATCATCAGGTCGGAGAAGTCGAGCACGTTGCCGAGCTTGAAGACGGAGCCGAAGACCACGAAGACCAGGAACAGGATGCGGTAGGCCATCAGCGTGCCGGTGCCGAACAGGAAGGTCCAGCAGCGCTCACCGTAGTAGCTCCACGAGATCATGGTGGAGAAGGCGAACAGCACCACCGCGACGGTGAGGACGATGTCGAACCAGGAGAAGACGCTGCGGAAGGCCGCGGCGGTCATCAGCACGCCGTCGCCGGTGTCGGCCTGGTAGGCGCCGGTGACGACCACCACGAGGCCGGTCATGGTGCAGACGACGATGGTGTCGATGAAGGGCTCGAGCAGGGCGACGATGCCCTCCCGAACAGGTTCATCCGTGGCGGCGGCCGAGTGGGCGATGGAGGCGCTACCGACGCCGGCCTCGTTGGAGAAGGCCGCGCGGCGGAAGCCCTGGATCAGCACGCCGATGGCGCCGCCGGCGACGCCGTTGGGGGTGAAGGCTTCGGAGAAGATGGTGCCGAAGGCGGCGGGGACTTCGCTGATGTTGAAGCCCAGGATGGCGAGGCCAGCGAGCACGTACACGCCGCACATGAGCGGCACGATCTTCTCGGCGGTGTTTCCGATGCGCTTGATGCCGCCGATGATGACGACGCCGACGAGGGCGGCCAGGACCACGCCGTAGATGAGCTTGCCGGTTCCAGTCGCGAAGAAGGGGATGAGGTGCCCCAGCTGCGCGCAGGACTGGTTGGCCTGGAACATGTTGCCGCCGCCGAAGCTGCCGCCCACGCACATCAGCGCGAAGATGACCGCCAGCAGCCGCCCCAGCTTGCCCATTCCCTCGGGGCTGCCGAGGATGATGTCCTTCTCCTCCAGCTCGTCGCCCAGCTCCGCCAGGCCGGCGTGCAGGTAGCGCATGGGGCCGCCGGAGATGTTGCCCTTCTTGTCGACGAGCCGGTACATCTGGCCCAGCGTGCACTCGGTGAACTTCGAGGACATGCCGAGGAAGCCGGCGATGACCATCCAGAAGATGGCGCCGGGTCCGCCCACGCTCACGGCGATGGCGACGCCGGCGATGTTGCCGAGGCCGACGGTGGCGCTCAGCGCGCTGGAGAGGGCCTGGAAGTGGGAGACCTCCCCGACCTCGTCGGGGTTGTCGAACTTGCCGGCCGTGACCTGGATGGCGTGCTTGAAGCCGCGCAGGTTTACGAAGCCCATTCGGAGCGTGAAGAAGATGGCCCCGAGGACCAGCCACACCACGATGAAGGGGAGGGAGTAGGCGTCGGTCCAGACCGCCATGTCCCAGAACAGCACCGCCGCGAGCGGGCCGACGAACCACTCACCGAAGGTGGCGTCGATGTTTTCCATGACGGTGTCGAGGGTGGAGGTGGCCTCCTGCGCGTGAGCGGTGGAGGACAACAACAGGATCAACAACGGCATCAAACGGTGCATGTAAGCAGTGCTCCGGCGGGGCGGGTTCCCGCAGGTATACCACTGCGAACATCCCTCAGGCCGAGAGCGTCTCCGCCAGGTACGCGACGCGGATAATCTCACCGCCTCGCTTCGCGGCCGCCGCCGCCGCGCTGCGCGCCGCCGCGACGATGTCCGAGGCCAGGACGATGAACTGCTGCTCACCGTCGCTGTTACGAACGGACACGCTGAAGGCCGCGGTGTTCGAGGCGCTCTTCGTCCGAGCAGGCGAGGGCTTGCTGGCGGGCGCGGGCTTGCGGGCCGGCGCCTTCAGCGTTCGCTTGAAGTTCGAGTAAGCCGGGATCTTGTGGCGCTGGCGGTACATCCGAACGCCGTCCGGTGTAATGCCCGCCATGCTCGCGACCTCGCGGTCCGGGATACGCCCAACGAGATGCGCGTAAGCATCGAGCTTCGAGCGGCGATAACGTTGTTTTGACTTCCTGATCTGACTGGACATATGACCTCCCCTGATGGATCGTTGCCCACGCGTAGCGTTTCACGATGAGCGACAACATGCAAATCGTCAAAACGCGGGTAACTCTTAAGTTTTTGGTTCCTATCAATGTGGGCTGTCTGAGAGATGTCTCCGATTTTGTTGCGTTCCCTGCGATTACCGTTGTCAGCGCCGCTGCCCTTACTGCTCGTGACGCTGTCGCTGGCGTCGGCCCCGAGCGCGGGCTGTAAGGGTTCGACGCCGCAGCGAGCCGAAGAGAAGCCCGCTGTTGCCGCTGAAGCTGAGCCCGCGGAGACCTCCAGCGTCGTCGCCTGCGCGGCGGCGGGCGTTACATGCCGGGCGGGGAACGCAGATCCCTGGAGTTGGACCATTTCTGACCCGCGTTACCCCGACGCCCGGAGCCTGGCGACGCTGGAGCTGGGGGCGCTCGTGGTGGCCTCCGGGCAGGGTGAGGCGTTCGCCGTGGCGGTCCACGCGGACGCGGACACGGCCGCCGGGGTGGTCGCGGCGCTGCTCGCCGGCCCGGACCCCGCCGCGGTGGCCGCGAGCGGCGCGTGGGCGCTGGTCCAGACCCCGGACGGGGCGCTGCACGAGCTGGGTGAGCCGGAGCTGCTCATCTCCCGCGCACTGACCCCTTGAGATGGCTGCCGGTCCCCGCCGCGCTCCTGGCCGCGCTGGCGGCGTGGTGGGTGCAGCTCCAGGCCCTCGGCGCGCACCGGCTGCAGTGGGCCCACGACGTGGCCTTCTTCAACCAGATCTTCCACGCGGCGGCGTCCGGCCGCCCCTGGACCTCCTCGCTGCTGGTGGAGCCCACCGGCTTTTTTGAGATGGTCCACTTCCACCCGGTCTTCGCGGCGCTGTTGCCTGCGTACATGGCCGCGCCGGGGCCGGCGATTCTGCTGCTGTTCAACGCGCTGGCTGTCGCCGCCACGGCGATCCCGCTGGCCCGCCTGGGGGCGTCCATCAGCGGCCGGGAGGGCTTCGGGGTCGCCGCCGCGCTGGCCTTCCTGGTGTGGATGCCGGCCTGGTCCGCGGGGATGGCCGACTTCCGGCCCCTGGAGTTCATGGCGCCGGGGCTGGCGCTGGCGATCTGGGGGGCCTGGGACCGACGCTGGGGGGTGATGCTCGCCGGCGCGGCGCTCTGCTGCGCGGCCCGCGAGGAGGCCAGCTACTTCCTGATGGGGCTGGGCGGCGCGGTGCTCGTCTTCCCCATCGCCGGGCTCGAGGCGAGGCGGCGCGAGGGGCTCGCGCTGCTGCTGTGCGGGGTGGGCTGGTTCGGCTTCCTGGTCGCCTTCAAGGGCAACTTCTTCTTCCACTTCGACCCGCGGACCTGGCTCGAGGGCGTGGGCGGCGCCTCGGTGGACCCGGCGCTGATGGCGGATCGGTGGCGCTACGGGGCGCAGAGCTTCCTCGGGGGCTACCTGCTCGCTCCGGGCGCGCTGGGACCGCTCGCCGCGAGCGCGCCGCCCGCGTACTTCCTGTGGACGGACGCCCAGCGGGAGTGGCACAGCATGGCGGGGCTCTACGCGCACCTGCGCGCGCCGATGATGGCGCTGTGGGCGGTCGCGGGCACCGCGGGCGCGGCGCGGCTGGTCGCGAAGCGGCCGAAGTGGGTCTGGGGCGTCGCCGCCGCCATGGTGCTGGGCAACGCCGCCAGCTTCCGCCCCGAGCGGGCCTGGGTCGCGCAGTATGTTCAGGGCCTGCGCGCCGACGCGGGCTCCCCCGAGGTCGCCGAGCTGGACGCGCTGATCGCCAGGCTCGACCCCGGCGATCGGGTCGCCACCGACTACAAGCTCATCGCCGCGGTCTCGGGGCGCCGGGTGCTGTGGAACACCGCTCACCTCTACGCCGACGACGGCACCCCGCCCTGGTGGACGGCCGAGTGGCCGCTGACCCTGGATCGGGTGGACACCCTGCTGGTGCCGGACAACGATCACACCCTCGCCCGGCTGGACGACGCCTGGGCCCTCGACGCCTCCGCGCAGGGCTACCAGCTCTGGCGACGGACCGCCGAGCCCGAGGGCGGCTTCCCTGATCCGCTGCCGTGATCGAAGCTGCCCTGACTCAGCGACCCTGACTCAGCGCCCCTGGCCCGGACCCAGCGCGCCGGTGCTCTCCCGGCAGACGTTGACGGGCTCGCCCTTGACGGCGGTGAGGCCCTTGTTCAGGCAGGCCGTCATGTACCGGCCCTGGCAGTAGTCCGTCAGCTCGCTCCAGGCGGTCTCCCAGCCCGCGATCTCCTGGCAGCCCGGGGCCGCCGGGTTCCGACGGCAGACCGCATAGCGGGGGTCGGGGGTGGCGCAGACCGCCGGCCCGTCGTCCCAGCCCCAGGCGTCGCAGCCCCCCTCGCCGGTCACCTGGCCGTGCTCGTGGAAGGTGTGCGGGGTGTAGGGGGCCTGGCGGGTCTGCACCCGGCGGGTTCCGCCCGCGACGATGTAGCGGACCTTGAACTCGCCGGCGTCGTCGCGCTCGTCGAGCCGCGCGTGCCCCGCCACCCGGCAGCGCTCCTTGTTGAGCGCCGGGTCGTCGCCCTGGCAGGCCCAGGTGACGAGGGACTCGTCGAGCAGCACCCACTGGGAGATGACGGCCCCGTAGTCGGCGAGCCCGGTCTCCGCGTTGCGGCAGCTCGACCGGGCCCCGATGCCCTCCAGCTCTGCCTGGGCGCAGCGGGCTGGATCCGGGACGTCGCCGTAGACGTAGCGGCTGTTGGTCGTGGGGCCGGCGACGGCGAGCTCATACTCGGTGTAGCTGCACAGCCGGCGGGGGCCGTAGGCGCCGGTCGTCAGCAGCTCCTCGAAGCGCTGGGCGTCCCAGGTGGTCATGCCGTCCGCCGGGTAGGCCCCCGCCCCCGGGAAGGGCAGGCGCTCCATGCAGTAGCCCTCGACCTCGACCTCCCGCTCGGTGACCACCGGGTCGTGCAGGTCGGTCTGCACCCAGCAGGCGTCCGCGCCCTCGGTGGCCGCGATGGCCGCGGGGCAGTCCGCCTCGGGGGCGTCGACCACCGCCATCACCGTGGTGTCGATGACGCCGTAGGGCAGGGGCGGGGCCATCCCGGTGGTGTAGGTGCCGGCGGGGACGAAGGTCATGCCGGGGGGGCAGGGGGAGCCCTCGGCGTCGGGCAGGCGCTCGGGGGCGGGCCCCGTCGCTTCGCGCACGGCCTCCGGATCCACCGGCGGCGGGGGCGGATCGGGCGCGTCCGCGGTGGGCGCGTCGGGGTTCTCGCCCGGGGCGCCGCCGCAGGCGAGGAGGAGGAGCAGGGAGGTCACTACTTCAGCAGCCCGTAGCGCTCCGCCAGGGAGACGAGGTGGCGGTGCACCGCTGTCATGTCGCGGCGCATCGTCTCGGGGCGGGTGCCGAGCACGAAGGCCTCCAGCTCGGGCTGTCCGGAGGGCGGGTTGGAGAGGACCGAGCCGTAGAAGCAGTCATCGGTCAGCTCCTCGTCAGGCACCTCGAAGGCCGGCAGCACCACCGCCTCCAGCGGATCGTTCAGGGCCATTCGGGAGCCGTCGAGCATCTCGCCGATGGAGTTGGCGGTCGCGATGCGGGTGGTCCAGGGCTCCAGGCCGAAGCGGTCGCAGACGTAGCGCAGGACCGAGGCGTGATCGAAGACCTGATGGGAGACGCCCTGGCGCACCCAGGGGCCGATGACCAGCGACGGCACCCGGAAGCCGAGCTGATCGAAGCCGTCGGCGGCGTGGTCGTCCTCGACCTTCGGCGGCGGGACGTGGTCGTAGAAGCCGCCGTGCTCGTCGTAGCTGATGACCAGCAGGCAGCGATCCCAGATGGGGGAGCGGGCGAGGGCCTCGTAGACCAGCGCCAGGAACATCTGGCCCAGCCCCGGGTGGTGGGGCGGGTGGTCGTCGTTGTAGAGGAAGCCCGGATCCACCCAGGTGAACTCGGGCAGGTTCCCGGCCTCGGCGTCGGCCAGGAAGTCCTCCACGAAGCCGACGCGGTCGTCGTCCCAGTGGTCGTTGAACAGGCCGATGAAGGGCACGTCGGTGTAGTAGTAGGCCCAATCGAGGCCCGCCTCTTCGAGGGCCTGGTAGACCGTCTTGAACTCGAAGGCGCCGCTCGCGGTCTCGGGGAAGTCGTTGTTGGTCTGGCCGTCGGAGGTGCCGGCCTGGCCGTAGAGTCGGTTGGGCCAGGTGCTGCTCATCACCGAGCAGAAGTAGCGCTCAGGCACCCCGAAGGCGTCGGCCAGCGCGTAGTGGATGGGCAGCTCCTCGCGGGTGTAGTAGCCGAGCGCCTCCTGCCCGAGGGCCTCGCCGACCCGGTCCGCGTGCTCCTTGTAGAAGCCGTCGTTGCGCCCCTCGTTGAACTGATCGTGGGAGGAGCTCCAGCCGTGGGGTGGGTCTTCCTGGCAGTGCACGTCGAGGTGATAGACCGGCACCGGCGCGCCGTCCCGGTCGGGGTTGGACTCGCCGCCGGTGAGGCCGTCGATGGCGCGTCCCTCCATGGCCAACGCCCCGAGGTAGTGGTCGAAGGAGCGGTTCTCCATCATTACGACGATGACGTGATCGATGCCGGCCTCCGACAGCGCGGTGTCGAGGTCATCCGCCCCGCCTTCGCTCGTGACGCAGCCGGGGAGGCCGGTCGAGATCAGCCCGGCGGTGCCGCCTAGGACGGCGCGGCGGCTGGGGCCGTTGGGGCGACTGCGGTCGTGAGACATTTAGACCTCCGGTGGGGGGCTGGGAGTTTTCTATACTCCAAGTTCATGGCTCTGGGAGACGCAATGAACAGTTTGATCCTCGCCCTCGCCCTCATCGTCACAGGCTGCACCGACAAAGGCGACGGGGTGGATACCAGCGACGTGGACACGCTGACGGACGGCGGCACCACGGACGACGGGGTGCCGGACGACACGGGCCCCGGCGCGACGAATGCCGACACGGGCGCGCCGGACGACACGGGCCCGACAGGCCCCGACGACACAGGCCCGACAGGCCCCGACGATACCGACGACACCGACGACACCGGCGACACCGGCGACACCGGCGACACCGGCACGGCCCCGGTGGACTCGGACGGGGACGGGTACAGCGAGGACGAGGACTGCGACGACTCGGACGCGACCATCAACCCCGGCGCCGGGGAGACGCCGTACGACGGGGTGGACAACGACTGCGACGAGAGCACGCTGGACGACGACCTCGACGAGGACGGCTACGGCGCGGACGAGGACTGCGACGACGGCGACGACGGCATCAACCCCGGGGTGGAGGAGGTCTGCGACGGGGACGACAACAACTGCGACGGCTTCGTCGACGAGGACACCGCGGTCGACGCCCAGACCTGGTACGGCGACGACGACGGCGACGGCTTCGGCGAGGCCTTCGACGCGGTGACGTCCTGCGATCAGCCCAAGGGGTACGTGGCCTACGACGGTGACTGCGACGACGAGGACACGGCCTACAACCCCGGCGCGACCGAGGACGACTGCGCGGACCCCAGCGACTACAACTGCGACGGGAGCGTGGGCTACGAAGACCTCGACGGCGACGGCTACGCCGCCTGCGAAGAGTGCGACGACGGCGACGACACCATCCACCCCGACGGGGAGGAGGTCTGCGACGGCGCGGACAACAACTGCGACGGGGTCATCGACGACGACGCCACGGACCAGTCCACCTGGTACGCGGACGACGACGGGGACGGCTTCGGCGACCGCTTCGACGCGGTGGAGGACTGCTACGAGCCCAGCGGCTACACCGACAACCCCGACGACTGCGACGACGACGCCCTCACCGGCGGGGACATCAACCCCGACGAGGACGAGATCTGCGACGGCCTCGACAACAACTGCGACGGGGTCATCGACGACGACGCGGTCGACCAGTCCACGTACTACGCCGACGCCGACGAGGACGGCTACGGCGACGCCGACAGCGCCCTGGACGCCTGCGACACCCCCGACGGCTACACCGCCGACAGCGCCGACTGCGACGACACCGACGCCGCCCTCAACCTGGACGACCTCGACGGCGACGGCTTCACCACCTGCGACGACGACTGCGACGACGACGCCAGCACGACCTATCCGGGCGCGGATGAGACCTGCGATGACGTCGACAACGACTGTGATACATCCATTGATGAGGAAGCCACGGACTACGGCACCTTCTACGCCGACAGCGACGAGGACGGCTACGGCGACGCCGACAGCGCCCTGGACGCCTGTGAGCAGCCCGACGGCTACCTGACCGACAGCTCCGACTGTGATGACGCGACCGCCACGACCTTCCCCGGCGCGGACGAGACCTGCAACGAGGTCGACGACGACTGCGACACCGACATCGACGAGGACGCCACCGACGTCGGCACCTTCTACGCCGACGTCGATGAGGACGGTGAGGGCGACGCGGCCAGCACGCTGGACGCCTGCTCACAGCCCGATGGCTACGTCATCAACAGCACCGACTGTGATGACTCCGACGCCGATCTCAACACCGCCGACGCCGACGCCGACGGCGTCTCCACCTGCGACGGCGACTGTGATGACTCGGTCCTCACCGGCGCCGACGCCACGCCGGGCGCGGTCGAGGTCTGTGATGAGGTCGACAACGACTGCGACACCAGCATCGACGAGGGCGTGCTCATCACCTACTTCGCGGACGTCGACGAGGACGGCGAGGGCGACGAAGCCGCCAGCCTCGACGCCTGCGCACAGCCCGACGGCTACACCGACAACGACACGGACTGCGACGACAGCGACGCCGACCTCAACACCGCGGACATCGACGGGGACGGCGTCTCCTCCTGCGAGGAGGACTGCGATGACCTCGTCGGCACCACCTTCCCCGGCGCGGACGAGAGCTGCAACGAGGTCGACGACGACTGCGATCTGAGCGTCGACGAGGACGCCATCGACGTCTCGACGTACTACGCGGACAGCGACGAGGACGGCTACGGCGACCCGGGCAGCACGCTGGACGCCTGCGACACCCCCGACGGCTACCTGACCGACGACCCTTCGGGGCTCTTCGACTGCGATGACGCCGACAGCGGCGTCAACCCGGGCGCCGCCGAGATCTGGTACGACGGCACGGATCAGGACTGCGCGGGCGACGACGACTACGACCAGGACGGCGACGGCGACTACCCCACCTCCGAGGGCGGGACCGACTGCGACGACACGGACCCCACCCGCTACGGCGACGAGGGCTGCCGCCCCGAGGCCGACTGCACCCACCCCTCCGCGGCCACCATCGACGCCAGCGTGCCCACCGGCATCGTCGACGTCGTCTTCGATGACGAGTGCCTCGCCTACCTGACGACCATCATCAGCGGCCTGGACTACACCTACATCATGGACGAGACTGGCAGCTACAGCACGGTGAACGGCTACTCCAACTACAACCAGTCGGCCATCGCGCTCGACCCGCTCACCGGGGACATCGTCGTCGCCCACAACGACAACAGCACCTCGGCGATCGGCGTGGAGACGACGTCGATCAGTCGCCTCGCGGTCGGCACCTACAACGCCGGCAGCGCCTGGACCAGCTCGCTGCTGAACCAGTGCCAGAGCGCCATCGCGGTGGACACCGACGGCTGCATCTGGGCGCCCAACTTCGCGGGCTCGGGCACCCTGGTCTGCGTCGACATCTCCACGGGCTCCCAGAGCACCGTGCTCAGCCTGAGCGACCGCATCGAGAGCGTGGCCCTCGATGCGGACGAGGCGCTGCTCATCTCCGTGGGGCCGGACATCCTGGAGGTCACTGGCGGCACCACGGCCGCGGTGTTCTCGGGCGCGGACGAGATCCTGGACTTCGCCGTCGACTACAACGGCGATCTCTACGTCGAGACCACCGCCGGCGAGATCCTCCACGTGGACGGTGACGGAGTGGACACGGTCTTCAGCGCGGTGAGCGGCGAGGGCAAGCTCACCATCACCCCCGACGGCTACCTCTTCCGTACAATCCCCGCCCCCGCCGGCTACGCGGACTACGAGGAGTGGTCACTGGCGGACTAAGCTGTCGGGGTGAGCGAGCTGCCTCAAGAGCACCCCAGGAGACTGGGGCGCTACCGACTGCACGAGATCCTCGGTGAGGGGGGCGCGGGTCGTGTCTATCGGGCGGTGCTGGAGGGCCCCGGCGGGATGCGTGAGCCGGTCGCCGTCAAGGTGCTGCACCAGGGCGAGGCGTCCCTCCGACGGGAGGCGCGCATCGGCGGCCTGCTCCGTCACCGCCACCTCGTCGACGTCTACGAGGTGGGCGAGGAGGACGGCCAGTGGTTCGCGGCCATGGAGCTCTGCACCGGCGGTGCGCTCTCGGCGTACCTGCCGCTGCCGCCCAGGGCGGTGGTGGAGGTGGGGCTCCAGGTCGCAGCGGCGCTGCAGTACGCCCACGAAGAGCTGGGGCTCGTCCACCTCGACATCAAGCCCGCCAACCTCCTGCTGAAGGACGGGGCCGTCAAGGTCGCGGACCTCGGCATCGCCCAGGCCAACGGATCTCTACGCCCTCGGCGTCACCCTCGTCGTGCTCGCCACGGGCGCCATGCCCACCGGACAGCGGACCACCGACTGGGGCGCGCTCGACGACGCGGAGTCGACGAAGATCACCGCCGCGACCTGGACGCTGGCGACCGTCTACGCGGACACCGAGGGCGCCGTCCCCGACGTGCGCCAGCCCGCGGACGGTCAGCTCGACGGCGTGCCCGGCTGGCTCGTGCCCGCGCTCCAGGGCTGCCTGCCGCCCTCGGTCGAGGAGCGGTGGCCGGACATGGCCGCGCTGGCGACGGCCCTGGAGGCGCTGGAGGTCAGCGGACCGGGGCTCACGGAGGCGATCGGCTGGCGGCAGCCCACGGTCGCGTGGCGACGGGACACCAACCTGACGGCGGCGGGCGACGCCTTCGTGGGGCGGGCCCGAGAGCTCGCGGAGCTCGCGGCCGCGCTGGAGGCGCCCTGCCGCTGGCGCTGGAGCTGGCCGCCGGGCGGCTCGGCGTGCTCTCGGTCGAGGACGTGCTGGAGCGGCTGAGCCTCTCGCTGCTTCGACGGGGAACGGAGGATCGCCACGGCACACTCCAGGCCGCGCTCGAGTGGAGCTGGGAGCTGCTGACCGACGCCGAGCGCGCCGCGCTGGCGCAGCTCTCGGTGTTCTCCGGAGGCTTCACGCTCCAGGCCGCGGAGGCAGCGCTCTCGCTCGATGGCGCCTCAGCGCTCGACACCGTGAGCGCCCTGGTGGATCGCTCCATGCTGCGCATCGACGGCGAGCGCCGCGGGGGGATGCTGCTCACGGTGCAGGAGTTCGCCGCGTCCAAGCTCGGCGGCGACACCTCGGCGGCGCTCCGCCACGGCGCGCACTTCGCCCGCTGGGGCGACGACGACGCGCTGGAGCGGCTGGACGGACCAGACGGACCGGGGGTCCGGCACCGCATGGCGCCCGATCTGGAGAACCTGCTCGCCGCCTGCCGTGCGGCGCTGGCGCGGGGCGAGCAGGAGGTGGCCGCGCGCACGCTGCTGGCGGCCTGGGCGGTGGTGCAGTTCCAGGGCCCCTACCTGGTGATCGTGGAGCTGGGCCGCGCGGCGGCGGCGCTGCCGGGGCTGACCGCCAGCCTGAGCGCGCGGGTCGCCATGGCGCTGGGGACCGCGCTGCGGATGCAGGCCCGCTCCGGGGAGGCGATCGCGCTCTTCGAGGCGGCCGTCCCGGCGGCGTCGTCAGCGGGGCTGCGGCGCTTCGAGGGCTCGCTGACCGCATCGCTCGGCATCCTGTACTTCCAGACCGGGCGCTCCGAGGAGGCCGTCGCCAGCTACGCGGCGGCGATGGCGCTGGCCCGGGAGACCCGCACCCCCACGCTGGAGGGCTACGCCCAGCTCCTGTTCGCCCAGATAGCGCTCGCGGACGGCGAGCTGCCGGAGGCCTCAGCGCTGCTGGCGCTGGCGGAGCCGCTGCTCACCGCCGCCCAGGATCCGGTGATCCTCACGGAGCTCCTGGCTACCCGCGCCGAGCTGCTGTGGCGATCCGGGGCTCCGGACGGTGGTCAGGCGACGCTCGCGCGAGCGGAGGCGCTGCTTCCGGGGGAGCACGCCGCCAGGCCCTGGCAGCTCGACCGCGTCGCCGCGCTCCTGGACGGCGAACAGGAGCTGGGGGAGCCCTGATCGGTACGAGTGGGTCGCGCGGGTCTCCCCCGGCCTTCAGACGCGGCGTCTCGCGACCACGCCGCCAAAGGTCAATGCGAGCAAGGCCAGCAGCCCGAAGCGCCACCGCGTCCGGGGGGACACCGCGGCGACTGTCGAGCAGCCGCCCGAACCGGCCTCGTCGTCAGCATCACAGGTGCCCGGGCTCTCCGCCCAGCCCTCGCCGCAGATCGGGAAGCGATCCTCCAGCTCGTAGCCGTAGGTGATGTAGCGCACCTGATGGGTGTCGCTGATGCCCGAGGTGTAGAGCGTCAGATCCTCGGTGGCGGCGGCAGGGGTGTACTGGACGTGCAGCCTGGTGAAGTGGGCCTCATCGGCGTCACCATCAAAGCCCAGCGCGGACAGCTCCTCACCGCTCAGCGGATCGCTGCTGCAGGGGTCGCAGTTCGAGGGGGCCCAGCTGTACTCAGTGATCCAGCCCGCGCCGCCCGCGGCGGTGACCGCGGCGGTGAACTGCTCGGCGTAGAAGGCGCTGAAGTCGTCGTACTCCGACGAGCGCCACATGCACTCCTCCTCCAGCGTCACCTCCGGGTAGTTGGCGATTCCCACCGCGCCGTCAGCCTCGTCGGTGACGGCGTAGAGGGTCAGGTTCTGGACCCCGGGCGAGGAGATGGTGCCGATACGGACAGGCAGGCTGAAGGCCGGATCGTCGTAGCGGATCTGGATCGGCGAGAGCCAGGCCTCCGCGTCGTCCACCGCCTCCAGAGTGACCTTGGCCGCGAGGAAGTAGCTGCCGGCCTCGATGTACTCATCGAGCAGCGCCTCCGCCCCCGCCGGGAGCGCGTAGCCCTGGTCGTCCAGCCAGGTGTAGAGATCCGCGGACGCCTCAGCGTCGAGCACAACGAACTGGTACTCACCGACCGTGAAGGCCTCGACGACCTCCACGTCCAGCGACCCGCCCGCGTCGCCGCTGTCCTCGTAGCCGGCGTCATCGCTCTTATCGCTGCAGCCCAGGCCGCCGCCGCCGTCATCGTAGTAGCCGGAGTCGAAGTTCTCGCACTCGTAGGAGACCAGCCGCGGGGCGGAGTAGGCGTCCGCCCGGGCGACGTGGAGGGAGTCCGCCAGGGAGACCTGTTCCTCCGTGAGCGCCTCGGGCACGGGGATGACCATGGCGAAGTCCAGCAGCTCACCCTGGTAGTCATTGACCAGCGTCAGGGTGGTCTGCTCGCCCTGCCGCGCGACCACCACCTGGCTCGCGTTGTTGTACAGCTCCGCGCCGGCGCTGCCCACGTAGGTTCCGCAGAAGGCGCTGGCGGAGGGTGTCAGGGCGATGAGGAGCGAGAGCATGGAGCCTCCGGGGACAGGCCATTACACAGTAGCAAATATTACAATCAACCGCCGCCCTGCCGCTGCCCGCTGAGCGAGAGGCACGGGTCACGAGGATCTGGCCGATCGCCTCCTCCAGAAGCCTCACCCGCTGGGAGACCGCGGACTGGTCGCGGCGGTGCGCTGGTCCGTCGCCCTCTCGCTGACTCTCTGAACGCAAAGCCCGCTTCACACAGTCCCCGGCCTCACCGGCCACCCCCCGGCGCAGCCGCGCCACCCACCCAACGACCTGGGAGCTCCCATGATGGTCCTTCTCTGTGCCCTGACTCTGACCGCCTCCGCCCAGGAGGCCTCCACCACCGCTGACGAGCTGGCCGGATTGACAAGAGAGGAGCCCTTGAACATCTACGGCGGCGCGCCGGTGGAGCCGGGAGACTGGCCCGACACCGCGGCCATCCTCGACAAGCGCGGGGAGGTGTTCTGCACAGGCACTCTGATCGCCCCGAACGTCGTCCTCTCGGCCGCGCACTGCGCCACCGGCGGCTCGGCGGATCCCCGATCGGTGGTGCTGGCGAGCGAAGACCTCTCGGGCGGCGAGGCCATCTCAGTGACCCGCTACGAGGTGCACGAGAAGTGGCAGCAGACCTACGACGTGGCGGTGCTGATCCTCGCGGAGGACGCGGAGACCGCCCCCCGGATGCTGGCCACGGACTGCGTGCTGGAGGAGCACCTGGGCGATGACGCGGCGGTGACCATCGTGGGCTACGGTGCCACGGAAGAGACGGACTTCAACGAGCTGAAGAACGTGGTCGAGACGGTCGTGACCGACCACGACTGCAGCCAGACGGGACGCTTCGACTGCCTGGAGGACGTGAGCCCGAACGGCGAGCTGATGGCCGGCGGTGACGGCGCGGACAGCTGCTACGGAGACTCCGGCGGGCCGCTCTACCTGAACACGCCTGAGGGTGACTTCCTCGTCGGCGTGACCTCACGGGGAGCGTCCTACACGAGCGACTGCGGCGACGGCGGCGTCTATGTGCGCCCGGACGCGGTGCTCGACTGGATCGAGGAGACCGCGGCGGTGACGCTGGCGCGACCGGACTGTGGTGGAACGGGAGACACCGGCTACTACGACTCCCTCCCTTGTGGGGGGGCCGAGCAGTGCGAGGAGGACGCCGAGGGCTACTACGACGCGCTCCCCAGCAAGCTCGGCTGCTCCATCACCGGCGCCGGTGCGATCGGGGGCCTGCTGCCGACGCTGCTGCTGCTCGGACTCCGACGCCGCTGATGAGCCCCTGGCCGCGATCGGCTAGCCGATCGCGGCCAGGACGCCCTCCAGCTCGGCGCGAGCGTCCTTGAGCGCCTGCTCCAGCTCGATCAGGCGCTGGCGCTCGGCCCGGAGCGCGGCGGGGCCAACGCCGGTCATGGACGAGCCCATGTAGGTCTGCTTCTCGGTGGCGCCGCCGGCGCGCACCGTGATCACGCGGGCCTCCGTGCCGGTCATGACCTGCCGCGCCTCGGAGGCGATGAGCGGGGGACGGCCCGCGCGGCCGGTGAGCAGCGCCATCATCCGCGCGTAGGCGGCCAGGGGGATGAGCTTCGGGGCGGCCACGTCAGCGCCCCTTCCACGACGGCCGGGGCCGCGCGGCTGGTGGTGGGGTGGCGGCGCCGTTGATCTCCAGGATCTGACTCTGCGGGAACATGACCTCTTCTCCGTCCAGCTTGACGAACACCGTCTCCCGCTCGACGCGGGTGATCTGCCCGCTCTTCTTACCGCCGAAGAGGCCCATCACGCCGCCCTTCTTCTGGGGGATCTTCACGTTGTTGCCGACCGTGAGCAGCTCCTCGGCGGCCGTCAGCTCGCGGCCCAGCACCTGCCGCTGCAGCGCCTGGAGCTGCTTGGGGGTCTCCAGCACCTTGGCCGCGTTGACCACCGCCCGCTCCACCTGGGCGGAGCTGATCAAGGTGTGAGGCGCGGAGAAGACCTGAGTCTTCAGCACCGACTCGACCGGGTAGCCGTGCCCCCCGACGAAGATCCGCCCCCAGGTACCGTCGACGATCGTACCGTCGGTGAGCTGCACCCAGGCGTGCCCGTAGACGCCGTCGTGGGCGGTGACGTTGCCGATGATGACCTTGGACTCGATGCCCATCTCCGAGAGCAGCTCGTGGGTGAAGATGGCCTTCTCCCGACAGACCACCGCCCCGTCCTGGAGCATGTCGCCGAGCTGGGCCTGACCGGACGGCAGGAGGTTGTCGTCGATGTACTTCGCCTGCTGGGCGGCCATGTCGTAGGTCACGTCGTTGTGCACGTGATCGACGAGGTGGGTCAGCTTCTCGTCGACGGTCTGGCCGCGGCTGATGCGGCCGATGGCCTTGTTCATGGCCTCCTTGAGCTTCGGATCCTTGCTGGGGTCGACGTGGAGCTGCTGGGTGTTCGAGCGGTTGACGTAGACCTTGTCGCGGACCTTGCCGTTGTAGTGCACGCCGTCGCCGGCGCTCACCAGCTCGTCGGCGCCCTCGGCGACCTCATCGGCGGCCTTGCTCAGGTCATCGCCGACCTTCGCGAGGTCATCCCCCGAAGCGCGCACGTTCTTCACCACCTCCGAGAGGTCGTAGTGCCGGGCCCGGATGTCGATGGGCCCCTCGGCGAACTCGTCGCTCACGTTGATCTTCAGCGGCGGCACATCGTCGACGGCGCGGGCCAGGTCGTCCGCGCCCCGGGCCAGGTCGTCGGCCCCCTTCAGCGCGTCATCGGCCAGCCGCGCGAGGTCGTCGGCGGAGCGGGCCACGTCGTCCGCGAGGCTGACGGTCGTGCGAACGCCGAGGCGGGCGACCACCGGGCGGGCCAGCGCCACGCCGGTCTCGGCGAGGCCGAAGGCGCTCAGCGGCAGCATGCCCACGTACATCATCGTGGCGAACTCGGTCTCCCGGTGCTGCTCCTCGTAGCGCACGTTCAAGCGCTCGTGCTGGTTGTTGATCTGGTAGATCTCGCGCAGCGCGCCCATCGAGGGGGAGTAGCGACCGTAGATGCTGTCCTCGGTGGCGGCGTCGCTGCGCTCGTCGACCTGCTCACCCCAGCGCTTGGAGCGGCGGAGGTTGCGCTCGGCCCGGGGGCCGATCCAGCTGTCGGGGTTATCGCCCTTGAAGATCCAGCCGGGCACGTCCAGCACCTCGACGGTGCGGTTGAGCCAGGTGTTGTCGAGCTCCGCGGTGAGCTCGGTGCTGCTGCGCTGGTCGAGGGAGCGCTCGAAGGCCTTGCCGCCGAGGTCCAGCAGCCACTTGCCGCGCTCCTCGACGGGCAGCAGCGCGGCCAGGTCGATCAGCGCGGGCCGGTCGCGGATGCGCTGGCGCGGCCGGAAGAACGCCGGGAGGTTGCTGTTGGTCAGGCTCTCGGGCAGGGACGGCGGGGTGTATTCAGCCCCCAGCCCCAGGCGCGCTCGCAGGCCCTCGCTCATCTGGATGTGGGCGACGGAGAGGCCGGTGGTGTTGCCCGAGAGCAGCTCGGCGCTGTCCTTGACCCGCACCAGCTCATCCCGCTCCGTCGGGGAGAGCTGGGTTGCCGGAGAGAAGTCGTTGCCCGGGCCAGCCACGGGCGAGGGGCGGTACAGCGCCTTGGGCAGCTCCTGGAGCTCCGGGGTGTCGCCCACGTAGACGATGAGGTGCTCGGTGGTGAAGCTGTAGCGGCCGTTCAGCTGGTCCACGAAGGCCTTGCCGAACTTGCCGATGTCGCTGTCCAGGGAGGCGATGCGGTCCACCACCCCGTCCAGGGTGGGCGTCGGAGTGGGCTCCTGACCGCGAGCCTCTCGGGCCTCGTTGATGGCCCACTGCTGGCGGACGAGCTGATCGAGCACCTCGGCGATGCGCTCGCCGTTGGGCAGGGTGTCATCCAGGCCCTTGGAGCCCGGCGGCACCTGACCGCGCTCGGCGTATGCCATGAAGCGATCGCTGGGTTCGTCCTTCGTCGCGTAGAGCACGGCCTGGAAGGCGGCGCGCTGGGTCTGGACGTCGGGGAAGACGCCCTCGTCGAGGCTCTGGAGCCCCCGAACGTCGGCGACGGAGGTGGGACTGTGCGCCTCGAAGTCGGTGGGGAGCTCGCCCTGCTGGAGGAGCTGGTTGAGCCGCATGGCCGCGACGATTCCCTCGGGGGTGGTCTCGTGGGCGATGTCTCCGGGGTCGAAGGGGGCGCTGGTCTGACCGGCGCGGAGATCCTGGCGCATCTGCCGGATCAGCTCGTTCAGGGCGGCCTCCAGCAGCTCCTTCTGATCGTAGGAGAGGTTCTTCTCCCAGTTGACGAGCATGCCCGGGAAGCGGAGGCCCATGCCGTAGGGGTCGGCCCTGGCGCGGGCGGTGGCGTCGGTGAGCCTCGCCCAGAGGGTGAAGTTGGCGCCGGCGACGCGGTCCATGAGCTGCGCGTAGGCTTCGGCGTAGGGGCCCAGCGCGGCGGCTTGATGCTCCAGGCGGGCGGCGGCGGCGGTCAGCTCCGAGTCGGATAGCGTTGAGTAGTCCGGGAGCGTGGGCATGCTCCAGAGGCGGACGGCGTCACTGGTACTGCTGTTGGCGGTGACTCGCTGTAGATCGCCGACGAGGGGGCAGTCGCTGATCCCGCAGGGGGTGTCGTCTGCTCGTGCGGAAGGCGAGAACAGGCAAGAGACCAGAGCAATGAGCAGGAGGTAGAGGCGCATTGGGAGCTCGATGGGACGACCAACCCTACCAAGCTCGACATGCACGGATCCACATGCCGCTCATGAGCGGGTGGTCGGTGCATGCTTCCCAACGTATCCCGTCGCGGCGATCTTCAACAGTCGAGGTAAAAAGGCCGCTGTCGGCGGCTGGGAGCACTGAGGCGACGCTGAGAAGTGCTCGGCTTGAAAGTCAGTCTCCCCTCTTACCAGGGGGTAGAGCCAGGGGGAACGCATCAACCCCAGGAGCGGCTCCGAGCAGCTCTCAGGAGCCGAAGGACACGCCAACCGCGAGTGCGTACCAGGCTCCTGACGTGATCTCACTGAGCCCGCACCTTCCACCAGCACGCGCCGCATCCCCACCCTCTCGATGAGCCCCCATCTTCCACCAGCACGCGCCGCACGGCGCGCACCAACTGCGAAGAGGTACCAGGAACGCGACGTCCCAGCGCCGCACACTAGAGGGTGTTGCGACGTCAGATGCCTCGCCGCAAGGCGACATCAGGAGGCAAGACCTTGCGAACACGTGGACGGTTTTCGACGGAGCCCAGGTGTTGTTGTTCTGCAAACCCACGCTGTAAAACCGG
>Ga0316204_10004628_pt1 | contig 24304 bp, 27 predicted proteins | sample 6monrhotite_MG_2_FD_205661 | JGI IMG/M metagenome (GOLD analysis project Ga0316204, IMG submission 205661) | Microbial mat bacterial communities from mineral coupon in-situ incubated in ocean water Damariscotta River, Maine, United States -... | ecosystem: Environmental > Aquatic > Marine >... | reverse complement strand
CTTTCTATTACCCACAAATATTCAAGTAGACTTCAAAACGGCTTAACGAAATAATCATAACTTTTCGATTGCTATAAATGATTGAATTTTCCATTTCTCAATAAGTAGTTTTACTTTCTTCATTTCGGCGATGGCTCTTTTAACTAGAACCGCCTGCTCTTTGTTCAATGTCTTTGTTACAGTTTTACCATTTTCCTTCCTTGTCCATATCCAATATGGACCATGCCAGTACTTTTTGTCTTCATAACAACGACAGTTATTTCTACCACACTGCTTATACTTTCGAACGAGTGTCCCATTAAGAATATATTTCTTTGAAGTGATTTGTACTTTCAGTGGTGTGATTTTATTTTTCATATTTCTTATGGTATCTTGAAGTATACAATACCTCAAGATATTTTTGGAGAAAATATGAATTCAAGTGACTGGGCTAAAGAAGAATTTGAAGGAATTACTCTTGGTGATAAACGACTTAGTGACCGACTTATAACAATAACGAACCAATTTATCTCCTCCACTGAAAGCCCAATAAATAAGGCTTGTGGTAATTGGAGTGGAACAAAAGCCGCATATCGATTTTTTCAAAATGACAATGTTGACTATAACGATATAATTAACCATCATTCCAGAGCGACAATGACAAGAGCTAAAAATGAAGATATCGTCTTAGCCATTCAAGATACGAGTTATTTTAATTATAGCCATCACCCTAAAACTCAAGGTCTGGGAATACTGTCAAGATTTACCGGCAAGTATAAAAAAGAAATATTGACCAAGGGTCTTTATATGCATTCAACTTTAGCAATTAACACAAGTGGCATGCCTTTAGGGCTTATAAATCAAAAGATAACGGCTAGGGAGGTGTTGTCTGATGAAAAAATGGCTGTTAAGAAAAGGTCTCATAATATTGCTTTACCTATTGAAGAAAAAGAAAGTATAAGATGGCTTAACTCAATACGAGAAACAGCTTCAAAATTCAAACAAGAGAATAAAAAAATAGTCACTATTGCTGATAGAGAAGCAGATATTTATGATTTATATTTACTAGCTCAAGAACTTGATACTCATTACTTGATCCGTGCTTCTCATAATAGAAAAATCAACAAATCCGCTATCCATTCCAAAATTTCTGGAGAAATGTTATGGGATCACTTAGGCAAGCAACAAGTAAAAGGAGAAGTTCAGGTTAATGTTCCAAAAACAGAAACATTCGTCAAGCGTGTAGCAAAGTGTGTGGTTAAATTTGGAAAAATTAAAGCTTTACCACCTCGGAGCTTCAAAGGAAATAAAACTCAAAATTTATCCTTGACGATGTTTACTATTCAAGTTGTTGAAGAAACCCCGCCTAAAGGCGCCAAAAAAATTGAGTGGGTTCTTATTACCAATATCCCTATTCTCAATTATGAAAACGCCATTGAAAAAATCAAATGGTATTGTTTGCGGTGGAGAATTGAAGTTTATTTTAAAGTGATAAAATCAGGTTTTAATGTAGAAAATTGCAGATTGTTAACTGCAGAACGACTAATCAGATATTTGGCAGTAATAAGTGTAGTGGCATGGAGAGTGTTTTGGCTAACAATGATTTCAAGAACATCATCATTTGTTGCTGTCTCAAATTTAATGGCTGAAGATGAATGGAAAATATTATTTATCCAATTTAATCCTGGGATCAAAATACCTAAAAAACCTCCAAAATTAGAACAAATTATAATATGGATAGCACAGCTTGGTGGTTTTTTAGCTAGGAAAGGTGATGGACGTCCTGGTATTACCCATATATGGAGAGGATTACAGAAATTTTTTGATATAATTAAGGGGGCTCGAATATATGGTAAACTTTATGGGTAATAGAAAGGTCAAACTACCATGCGGTACGGGAGCTAATTCCGACTTTCCTTGATCTTCTACAAAACGAAAAAGAACCCGCTGTCAGAGTGGTACTAGGACATTACTTTTTTGTTTATATTCACCCATACATGGATGGCAATGGTCGTATGGGTCGGTTCTTAATGAATGTCATGCTAGCAAGCGGTGGCTATTCATGGATGGTTGTTCCGGTGGAGCAACGCGCCGAGTATATGGTCGCACTGGAAGAAGCCAGTGTAAATCAGAATATTATTCCTTTTACTGATTTTTTGGCGGGATTGGTAGATGCAGGAATTGAAGAGTAAGGGTGTAACAGAAGGATAATTATAATGTCAAAAACAACGTTAATGAATAATATTTCTCGTGCACAAAAAGAACTTGCAGATATAACAAAGAAAATGATGCGTCAAAGAGAGTTCTTCAAATAGACAAATCAATCACAAAAAACATAAGTGCCAGCCCCTTAAAAAGTTTTCATTGCCGTAAAACTCAACCACTATGCACTGAAAGTCCTCCAAGCTATTCAAGGATCATATTTCCTTGATCTTCATTTGACGGTTCTCGATGATGCTCTAAATATTCCTGAACCATTTCTTCTGTTATGTTACCTGTCGACCAAGCCCCATATCCTATCGCCCAAAAGTGTTGTCCCCAATAGCGCTTTTTTAACCCCGGATATTCTTGCTGTAATCGTCGTGATGTTCGTCCTTTTAATCGTTTCACTAAGTCGCTTATCGACAGCCTTGGGGGATATTACATGTGCATGTGAATATGGTCTTTGCTTACAACACCTTTCAATATCTGAACATCTTCTGCATCGCAGATCTGTATGAGTAATTCTCGGCAACGAAGCTGAATGTCTCCTTGTAATACGGGATAACGATACTTGGTTACCCAAACCAAATAAGCTGTAAATCGAGTAACTGTATGACCGCTTCTTCTTTGTTTGTCCATACAACAAACAATAACATAACTGAGTAGCAGCTAAAGCCTTGCACTAAAGTGCATAGTTTTAACTAGCGGGCTGTGACCAATAAATTTAATAAACTCTATTTCTTTGGTTACTCCGCTTGGCGTGAAGTATTTTTTATTCTTAATGAATACCATTACCCCGAAATAAAGCAGCTAACTCTCTTTTATTACCCAGAATAATGTCATATAATCATGAAGAATACCCCCTATAAATATCACTTATAAATAATGCGGCGTGAATTCCATCAAGATTTAAATATTTGGTTTCGACAAGAAAACCGAAAACCTCTTATTTTAAGGGGCGCGAGACAAGTAGGAAAAACGACTTCTGTCAGGATTTTTGCCCGTGAACAAGGATTAACGCTGATTGAGGTCAACATGGAAGACCCTCAGCTTTTCATCAGCCTGATAAAAAACAATAATCCCATAGAAATATTTGAGATCCTGGCACTCGAAAGAAATATTAGCCTATTACACCCAGACAAAATGGTTATATTTTTTGATGAAGCACAAGAGTGCCCTGCTATCATCCCATTTTTGAGGTATTGTTTTGAAAGAGCCAAAGAATTTGCTGTTATATGCGCCGGTTCGCTACTTGAATTTACGTTAGCCGAAGCAAGCTCGTCATTCCCAGTAGGTAGGGTCGAATATCTCTACCTTGGACCAATGACATTCGAAGAATACCTATTAGCCAACTCAAAACAAAAACTACTCGAACAGATACTATCAACAGACTTCGATAACATCATAACATCGCCTATTCATGATTTATTAGATATCCAGTTTAGAGAATATTTGCTTTGTGGTGGAATGCCGGAAGCTGTAAAAATAAAGTCGGAAAAAGGCAGTCTGGTAATGCTAGAAAAAGTCAAATCTTCAATTTTAGAATCGTACTACTCGGATTTTCCAAAATACAAAAAGTATACACATTTAAGACCAGATATAGACACGCTACAATCGATCTTCGAAAAACTACCTATGCAAATCGGTAACAAAATAAAGTACGTCAAGCTTGTTGAAAATACAAAAGCTGAAAAAGTTAAAAGAGGCATCTCTTTTCTTGAAAAAGCTCTCATAGCAAGTTTGAGTTACCATACAAGTGCTAGCAAACCGCCCTTAAAAGCATTAAAAAATGAAAAATGGTTCAAGCTATTTTTCTTAGATGTTGGTCTTGTACAATCGCAATTAGGGCTTTCGATCGAAAACATAAAGTCTCAACCTGAAATAAATCACATCGCTAAAGGTGCTTTAGCTGAACAGTTTATCGCTCAACATTTATTGCAATATCGACCATCATTCCTTAAGCCAGAACTATTTCACTGGAGCAGAAATACCAAAGGAAGTGAAGCTGAAGTCGATTTTATGATCGAATTTGATGGTCAAATTATACCAATCGAAGTTAAGGCTGGAACAAGCCGCACTATGCGCTCACTGATAATGCTACAAAAAGAAAAAAAATTTCCGTTAGCCGTTCGTTTTTATTCTGGATTACCTAAAATTGAGACTTTGTCACTTACAGAAGTTGATGACTTTTTTGAATATCAATTATTAAGTCTTCCTCATTATTTGGTCGGACAACTATCTCGAATTTTTACAATATTAACTAAACCCAATTATCCTAACGCTGTTTAATCAAGAACATCAATACTGGAAAGCTCGCATCATGCAAAACCTAATCCTCGTATTACAAACCAATATGCCTGTGCTTATCACAGCCTGCCTAATTTTCGGCTTACTCGTTGGCAGTTTCCTCAACGTCGTTATTTTCCGTTATCCGATCATGCTTTTCAGAGAATGGGAATCTATGGCAAAAGATATCCTTAACGAACGCGGTTTTAAAATTTCTGCACCAAAAGAGTCTTTTGATAAGCAACCAGAAAGATTCAACTTAGTTGTGCCTCGCTCTACTTGCCCTCAGTGTGGTCATAAAATTTCTAGTTTAGAAAATATCCCTTTGATTAGTTATTTGCTACTTAAAGGCAAATGCAAAGAGTGTAAGAATCCAATATCCATCCGCTACCCTTTTGTTGAACTGCTTACTGGCATTTGTTTCGCACTAACGGCTTGGCATTTCGGTTTCGGCTGGCAGTTATTCGCGGCATTAATTGTCACTAGCTATTTTGTGTCAATGAGTTTTATCGATATTGATCATCAAATTTTGCCAGATAGTATGACATTACCTTTAATTTGGTTTGGATTAATTTGCGCTTCCCAATCTGTTTTTATTCCCCTTCAAGATGCCGTTATCGGCGCGATTATTGGTTACCTCGCCTTATGGAGTATTTATTGGTTGTTTAAGCTAATAACCGGAAAAGAAGGTATGGGATACGGTGATTTCAAATTGTTGGCGGCAATTGGTGCACTGGTTGGCGGACAAAGCGTTGGATTAGTCGTCATTCTTTCCGCTGGCGTTGGTGCCATTATTGGTGGATTAATGATTATCATTCAAGGCAAAGAAAAAGGAACCAAAATCCCATTTGGTCCATATTTGGCGGCAGCTGGGTGGATTACATTTTTATGGGGGGATGCTATTATCGAAAGATATATGCTATTTGCAGGGTTGTAAAATTTATGCGCCATGGGTATATAGCAGCGTGGGTATATGGACGGTCACTCTATACCCATTATCATTCACGGTTCATGGTTTGGTTCATAGAGCATAAAGCTCCCGACCAAATTTGAGCGATGCCCTTTGTAGCTTTTTATCTAATGTAGAAATAGGGCATTGCAGTATGTTTGCAAGCGACAAGTAACTAGCATCGTAACTTGATAAGTTATATTTTACTGATACGTCCACTAATACAGACAGATCGATTTTGTGATCGAGTATATGACAAATATCAAATGGCATTCCAAGACGTTTCTGACCAACTTCAATATTTATTAGACCTTTTTTGACGTATGAAGTAATAACATTGCTCGCTTCATATATCCATAAAAACGGAACTACTGGAGTAATATCATGGGTACTGATTGCTTTTAATACAAACCGAGAAATCTGTTGTTCTTCAACTGAGCCGTCATTTAAAATCCACCTCATAATAACGCTGTTATCAATCACAACCACATTATCTATACCCTTTAGATAAGTGAGACTTTTATAACCCACGGTTGCGACCTTCTTGTATAACCGATTCAATTGAAACATCGACAGAAATTGGCGCATTGTTAAGCAAATATTCCAAAGCGTCTTCAGCCACTTTATTCTCATTAATAGGAATAATCTCTGCAACGGGCTGACCATGCTTTACAATCGTCACAGTCTCCCCAGATTCCGCAACTTGATTAATGATTGCGTTTGCCTTTTTGTTTAGTTCAGCCATTGATATTTGCTGGGACATGATTTTATCCTCACCTAAAATGTGAATTTATTTCGAATTGAAATAAACTAGACATTTTTATATTACGTAGTATAGTACGTACAAATAACATTAAGCAACTTTCTTTGTTAACCTAAAATAATCAGTTGGATTCGTGGAAAGAGTGCTAGACCACGCCGCGATTAGCGTAATGAAAAATTGCATGGTCACCTTAACGGTGATGAGTTAATTTTTCATATAGCTAGGCGTGGTGTGGGCTGGTGCTATTTATCGTGATTCAACTGATTAATTTAGGGTTAACTATCAGGCAAAACACATGCTAACCATCGGCTTAACTGGCGGTATCGCGTCAGGAAAATCTCAAGTCAGTCGATATTTTATGGATCTAGGTATCGATGTTATTGATTCCGACAAGATCGGTCGCGATCTTTTTAAGCCGCACTCTCCTCATTTAGAAAAACTTAGAAACAAATTTAGCGATAGCATATTCCTTACAAATGGTGATTTGGACAGAAAAGCGTTAGGTGAAATCGTTTTTGCTGATAAAAACCACTTAAAATGGCTGAATGAGTTCACTCATCCCTTGATCCATGAGCAGATGAGAGAATTGCTTTTAGAGTCAAAATCGACTTACGTCGTACTGGACATACCATTATTGATTGACAAAAATGGTCAAATACCCGACTATTTGAGCCAGTTAATTGACCGAGTTTTAGTGGTTAACACTAACAGAGCAACACAGATAGAACGGATCATAAAAAGAGATAAACTGTCAAAAAATCAGGCGCTTAATATAATCAATTCACAATCTTCAGCTGAACAAAGACTATTACTTGCAAACGATGTCATTGATAATTCGGGGACACTGGACGATTTAAGAAATCAGGTAAATACTCTTCACAATCAATACCTTAAACTCTCAGAGTTTGCAGGGAATGCCAACTAACCATGCCAAATTTAGTGCCAAATCAAACGTCAAATCAAGACTCAAATCAAGAAAATGTGAGCCAAAGTTCGTTGCTCTTTGAATACCCTTTACACGAGAATATCAGAAGCTACCTTCGTTTAGAGTCGTTGTTCAAGCTCTTCCATCGAAATCTAAAGAGCTCAAATAAAGACAACCATTTTCATGCTCTTAAAATTCTTTTGGAGTTGTTAGAAATATTAGCTCGCGGTGATATCCGAGCGGTATTGATTAAAGAACTGTCGAGGCTAATGCATTATTTTCAGGCTTTATCAGCCAATCCTGATGTTGATAGCTCAAAGTTGTCCAATTTTTTACAACAAGTGAAACAGCTTCATCAATGGACGCATAACTACCAGGGAAAATTCGGTGAATCCATCCGAAATCACCCGTTTATTGCGTCCGTCAAGCACCGATCAAGTGTTCCCGGCGGTAGTTGTTCATTTGACTGTCCCGACCTGCATTTATTCTTAAATAGATCAGCAGAATTACGTAAAACCGAACTTTCCCATTGGATCAGCGACATCAAAGGTATCGAAACCAGTGTCAATGTTATCTTGCGATTGATTAGAGACAGCGGTCAATGGTGTCCCGAAGAAGCACCATTAGGTAGTTTTATGCTAGAAACCTCAGATCAGAGCTTAAAACTGATAAGAATTAAAGGTGTGGATAAGGAAGATACTTTTCCTGAATTTAGCTGCGGTAAACATCGTAGTAGCATTCATTTTATGACATTTAATAAGCAACATAAAAAAAGCCCTCTTAATGCTGCTATTAAATTTGAATTGGCATGTTGTAATTAGCTGTGCCACTTGTGGTCGTGATCAAATGATCGGTCAAACAAGCAGTTATTTCTTACGCTTTCTCACAGCAATCAAGCCTAAAAGGATAACACTCCAACCAAATGAGCCACTATCATGTATAACAACGTCAACGTGAGTTGGTGGCCCATCATAAAAATTGTCATTGTTAAGCGATTCAATTGGCAATGAAACTAATGAAGCGTATTCCTGCCCAGCTTCTGCTACTACTTGATCAATCGTCACATTGATAATGTTGAGCTCAATATCATATCGACCTGCGGGATAACCAGAATTGAAGGTTAAATCGATAAACTCCGTTTGAGTGCCCAATGTGAAATTGTCCGAAGACAACACTTGCTGCCATCCTTGTGCCCTACTTGTCACAATGATCTCAGCATAAGCGATATCACCTTCATATTGAGTCTCTATATCGTATTCAAGTGTCAAATCAGTATAAAATCCGTCTACATCAGCATCACCAGATAAATCACTAGCCACATAAGTAATAGCAACCTCATGATCCTCATCTTCCAGAGGCAATGCAAAGAGTTGATTAGTACCATCATCTGGACCAAAAGTTGCGACAATATCGTTAAACCCGTCTTCATAAAGATCGATCAAAAAGTCATATTCATCGCTTGGAAAGTCTGAAAATAATTGAGAGTCTACACTGTACACATCGTCCACATTGTCGGAGAAAATACTATAAACCTCTGTCACAAAAAACTCTGTCCAAGGACCACCGTTCTGGCTGTAATAAATAATTCCATAGACATCGCGAGATTCAACCTGGTCAAAATCAGCATCAAAATCAATAGTGAACTTGCTGTAATAACCGTCACCGTCTAAATCTGTGTTGAGGTAAGTATTTGCTGAATAGATTGAAAAACCAAACGCTAGCGCTGTGCTTTTGGCAGATTCAGGTCTAAATTTTAGTATTTTGGCTTGTTGATTTTTAGCTATAGCCTCCGTTCGATCTTTTTTCAATTCGCTCCTTCGAATGATAGAAACACTCCCACTTTGATTGACTGGTAACGATTTAGATAAATTAGAAGATGAAGCTGATTTGACTTTAATCGATGGGGAAAAACTAGCCAATCTATCACTTTCTAAGGATATTTTTTCTGCGGCAATCAGATAGGGAACAGCAGTTACAAATATGAATATTGCTAATAACTTCTTCATGTTTTTCTCCAATTTCATTTTTATCAAAATATTCAATTTTAAGTCACTTTATACTGTGATTTTACCTATTAAAACTGATTCAGACTGAACAAAAGCTGAATTTAGATAATTAAAGTGCTGGACAACGATTTCTCGCTTTCATCCAGCTGATCCATGATATAGTCACGCTATAAGAATAATCGTCATTATAACAATTAGATACGCTGGAGAATTCAATGAAAATTCAAAAAATTAATCATATCTTACTTGCATTCATGGCAGTCCTTTTAGTCGGATGCAGTGATCAATCTGAAAGCTCAAATACTAAATCCTCGACTAAAGCAGATTCAAAACCCATAGAACAAATCGTAAAACAAAACCCAAGGTTTGATATTTATAAAAAAGTTAAATTAACCAGCGACTTATCTCATCTTAGTCAAAATCAGAAGAAAATGATCGGACTATTGATCGATGCATCGAAAATAATGGATGATCTCTACTGGCAACAAGCTTACGGAAATAAAAAACAGCTGCTTGAATCAATTGAAGATAACAAAGCCCGGCAATTTGTTGATATCAATTACGGTCCTTGGGATCGATTAGCAGGCGACCAACCATTTATTCCAGAGTTTTCTGAAAAACCACCAGGCGCTACATTTTATCCTGCCGATATGACAAAAGAAGAATTTTCCAATGCTAACTTGGAAGATGCAAAAGGTTTGTATTCCGTTGTAAAACGCGATGACAAAGGTCAATTGTTTACCGTTCCATTTCATAAACTCTACGCTAAAGAACTTGCAGAAGCTGGAAAAATATTAGTCGAAGCAGCAAATTATGCGGAAGATAAAGAGTTTAAACAGTATCTATTACTGCGCGCAGAAGCGTTAACAACCGATAAATTTCAAACCAGCGATTTTGCTTGGATGGACATGAAGAACAATCCAATCGAACTGGTTATTGGACCAATTGAAACTTACGAAGATTTATTGTTTGGTTATCGAACGGCGTATGAATCTTATGTATTGATCAAAGATTTATCCTGGAGCGAAAAACTTTCTCGATTTGCTGCATACCTTCCGAAGTTACAAAAAGGCTTACCCGTTGAAGAAAAATACAAACAAGAAACACCGGGAACTGATTCAGATCTAAATGCTTATGATGTGGTTTTTTATGCCGGTCATAGCAATGCAGGATCAAAAACCATTGCGATCAATCTTCCGAATGATGAAGAAGTTCAGCTCGCAAAAGGAACTCGTCGTCTTCAACTTAAAAACGCGATGAAAGCAAAATTTGATCATATTTTAGTTCCTATTGCTGGCGAATTAATAGCTGAAGAACAAAGGCAATATATTACCTTTGACGCTTTTTTTGCCAATACTATGTTCCATGAAGTGGCTCATGGATTAGGCATCAAAAATACCTTGAACGGAAAAGGCACAGTAAGAAATAGTCTTAAAGAAACAGCGTCATCGTTAGAAGAAGGAAAAGCTGATATTTTAGGTCTTTATATGGTATCAGAGTTGTTTAAATCCGGCGATTTAAAGCAAGGAAAGATCATGGATAATTATGTTACTTTTTTAGCTGGGATTTTTCGCTCAGTTCGTTTTGGTGCATCAAGCGCTCACGGAAAAGCGAATATGGTTCGATTCAATTTCTTTAAAGAACTGGGTGCATTTAGTCGTGACGATACGACTGGACACTACAGCGTTAATTTTGATCAAATGACTATCGCAATGAATGAGTTATCTAAATTGATTTTGATATTACAAGGCGATGGTAATTATGACGGTGCTGTAGAATTATTAGCAACAAAAGGCATAATTACTGAACAGCTTGCTAACGATCTTGCGCTATTAGAAAAAGCAAATATTCCTGTCGATATAGTTTTTGAACAAGGCAAAGATGTTCTCGGACTCTAATTTTACATTTATATTACGAGATAAATGATGAACATTAAAAATGAATATTGAAAATAAAGTAATTGTTATCACTGGTGCAGCTCAAGGTCTAGGCGCACAAATTGCGCATAGGCTTGGGGCATTGGGAGCAAAACTTGCGCTAATTGATTTAAATTTAGAAAAACTGTTAACTTTAAAAGCCGAATTAAAAAAGAAAAGTATCGAATCCGAATGTTTTGTCGCGGATATTTCTTCTGAAGAGCAAGTTTCAGATACATTTCAATCAATCTTTGAACGATTTAATCGTATCGACGGATTAGTTAATAATGCAGGAATCATTCGCGATCAATTTCTTAACAAATCCAACAAAAATGGAATGATAGAATCCTTAACTTTATCTAAATGGCAATCAGTGATCGACGTTAATTTAACTGGTGTATTTTTATGTGCTAGAGAAGCTTCAAAAATAATGATTGAGCAAAAAATTCATGGTGTCATCGTTAATATCTCTTCAATATCTAAAGCAGGCAATATCGGTCAGAGTAATTATTCTGCAGCAAAATCTGGTGTCGTTGCGCTTACCGTCACTTGGGCAAAAGAACTCGCGCGAGCAGGCATTCGAGTTGGAGCTATCGCGCCAGGATTTATTCAAACTGAAATGACTAAAAGCATCAAACCCGAATTAATAAAACAAATTGAATCAAGTATCCCGTTAAGGCGTATGGGGCAGCCTGACGAGATAGCTCATACGGTACAATTTATTTTTGAAAATGATTATTTTTCAGGACGAACGATCGAAGTAGACGGCGGACTACGTATTTAGTCGCTCATTCAACTGAAAAATCATCATAAACCACGTGAGTCCGACCGCCATACGTTTATCGGACTCAACACCAACAACATCTTCACGCCATTGATTAGCTTCACAAATATCCTGTTTATAATCTTCAAATAGTTGCAGTGCCGATTCACTCTCCTTAAAGTCCTCCGGAAGCCACTTATTTTGAAAAGCAAACCTTACTGCATCTTCTTCTTTCGGAAACTGACTCTTTAGATCTCGCGCTAAAATTTGTCTGGCATGTGAAGCAAAACTAGAAAGAAGCAAATCATCTGTATTAGATTTCGAACTTTCCATATTATCCTCAGCTCTATCTAACTTCACTTCACTTTCGAATTCACTCAACTTGTCTGTATACTTACTTTCCATTGTTGAAATCAGATCAAATTCACTTTTAGACAATTTTGAAATATCGCCATCAACCGCCTTTAATTTATCAGCAAGTTGATTGAAAATCAGTTTGTCTTCATCTGACAACTTTCCGATCATTTTATTTAAAACATCTTTCATCAATACACCTTTAAACTTCAATAACAAAATCAAAAAAAATATCGAACATTTTAATGAGCATTCCAGTCACCATTTCAGCTTTATATGGATCAAACTCTAACGTGTCTTCATTCATATAGGTTCCCTGCGAAAGTTCTAATTGAAGCGAATGAATATTGTTATCTGGATCACCATATGCTCGAGTAATATACCCGCCTTTAAAGCGTCCATTGACCACTTTACTGTAATTTTGGATCTGCCAACGATTAATTTTTTCAATTAATTTTTTTGAACAGCTTTTATCATTAAAATTACCAAAATTAAAATCTGCTAACTTTCCTTCAAAAAAACGTGGAACTCTGGATTTAATAGAATGTGCTTCAAACAATAGTACCAGCCCAAACTTATTTTTAATGTCAGAAATAGTCGTTAATAATTGTTTATGGTACGGCTGCCAATATTGCTCTATTCTACGAGTTATCTCCTCTTTAGATGGCTCATGGTCTTGCAGATAAACTCGTTGCTTATCAAATTGAGTGGTTGGACATAATTCCGTTGTGTCTTGCCCCGGATAGAGGTTGTAGTCGTCTTTCGGACGGTTAAGATCGATCACATACCGGCTATAAATTGGGTTGATAAGATAGCAACCACGCTCAACCGCAAACTGATAAAGTCTGTCCAGATACCAGTCGGTATCCGTTAACTGCTTTGCCGACTCAGTCATTTTTGATCGTATTGTCTCCGGGATCATCACTCCATTATGGGGCATAGAGATAACGATCGGATAACGACCTTCAATATAATTAAAAATTGCGTTTGCCATTATAAAGTCCACAGACTATCGGAAACAGGGATTATCTCGCAATTTTACCCGCTTTAATTACTATAAAACAGCACTATTTAAACACGACAAACTTGTATAAAAACGGCGTAAAGCCCATAATCCGCAAATATAAGCTAATGTTATCATTTCATATAAATTGAACAGGAAAATTGGCATGTCAAATCCTAATAATAGCGACCCGAGAATAGACCTCACTAGGATAATCAAGGCTCCCACAGGCACTAAACTCTCCGCAAAATCCTGGCTCACCGAAGCACCGTTACGAATGTTGATGAACAATCTCGATGCCGAAGTTGCAGAAAACCCACAAGCACTTGTTGTCTACGGCGGAATAGGTCGAGCGGCAAGAGATTGGCAATGTTTTGATGTCATTGTAGAGCAACTCAAAAATTTGGAAGATGATCAAACCTTGCTTATCCAATCTGGAAAACCTGTGGGAGTTTTCAAAACTCACTCTGATGCCCCCCGAGTACTTATCGCTAATTCAAATCTAGTACCGCATTGGGCAAACTGGGAACATTTTAACGAACTCGATAGAAAGGGTCTGATGATGTACGGGCAAATGACTGCGGGGTCTTGGATTTACATTGGAAGCCAAGGGATCGTGCAAGGAACCTATGAAACATTTGTGGAAGCTGGTCGCCAACACTTTAATGGACAAACCAAAGGTAAGTGGATATTAACCGGGGGATTGGGCGGAATGGGTGGCGCGCAACCGTTAGCAGCCGTTATGGCGGGTTATTGCATGATCGCGGTGGAGTGTGATGAAACACGCATCGATTTCCGGTTAAAAAACCGATATCTAGATAAAAAAGCTAGGACTCTCGATCAGGCATTGGAAATGCTCAATGAATCATTAGAGAAAGGTGATGCCATTTCAATTGGTTTACTTGGTAATGCTGCTGAGCTTTTTCCAGAAATACATCAACGTGGGATTAAACCAGACTTAGTTACGGATCAAACTTCTGCCCATGATCCGATAAACGGTTATTTACCAATTGGTTGGACGGTCGACTATTGGCGTCAACAAATTATAGAAAATCCCGTTCATGTCGCAAGCGAAGCACGAAAATCCATGGCAATACAAGTTAAATCCATGCTCAATTTTTTCCATGACGGAATTCCGACTGTTGATTACGGTAACAATATCCGTCAAGAAGCTTATAACGAAGGCGTTAAAAATGCGTTTGATTTTCCCGGTTTTGTACCGGCGTATATTCGCCCGTTATTTTGCCGTGGCGTCGGACCATTTCGTTGGGTTGCACTTTCTGGTGACCCGCAAGATATTTATAAAACCGATCAAAAAGTAAAAGAAATCATTGCCGATGATCCCCACTTGCACAATTGGTTAGATATGGCGAGAAAACGGATCGAATTTCAAGGACTACCTGCGCGAATTTGCTGGGTAGGTCTTGGACTTCGTCACAAACTCGGTTTAGCGTTTAATGAAATGGTTAGAAATGGCGAGCTTAAAGCCCCCGTAGTGATCGGACGAGATCATCTGGACTCAGGCTCTGTAGCGAGCCCTAATCGTGAAACGGAAAGTATGCAAGATGGCTCAGACGCAGTTTCTGATTGGCCGCTATTAAATGCCATGTTAAATGTCGCAGGCGGTGCAACCTGGGTATCATTTCATCACGGCGGCGGAGTTGGAATGGGATATTCACAACACTCAGGCATTGTTATTTGCTGTGATGGTAGCGATGAAGCCGATGCTCGAATAGCCAGAGTACTCTGGAACGATCCGGCAACCGGAGTAATGCGTCACGCCGATGCTGGTTATGAAATCGCAAAACAGTGTGCGCGTGAAAATGAACTTAATTTACCCATGATGGATAAATAATATGAACACATTTATTATTAAACCGGGGCAATTAAGTTTACAGGATTGCCGTTTTATTTTCGAAAATCCGGTTCAGTTCGAATTAGATCCAAGTTGTTTTGAGGCTGTCAATGAAGCGGCTGAAACTGTGCAGAAAGTAATCGACGATAAACGAACCGTATATGGTATTAATACCGGCTTCGGACTTTTGGCTTCGACAAGTATTCCCGATGACAAACTTCAATTATTACAAGAAAGTTTGGTTTTATCGCATGCCGCTGGCGTTGGTAAGGCATTAAATATCGAAACAGTTAGGCTACTTATTGCATTAAAAATCAGTAGTTTGTCACAGGGATTTTCTGGTATTCGATTACAAGTCATTCAAACTTTAATCGAGCTAATTAATCATGATGTTTATCCATATATTCCTGAAAAAGGATCGGTTGGGGCGTCGGGCGATCTCGCTCCACTAGCGCATATGAGTTGTATGTTATTGGGTGTTGGTGATGTTTTTTACTGCGGGGAAAAAATACCGGCTGAAACCGCATTAGGAAAAGTAGGTATCAAGAAATTACAACTTGCCGCCAAAGAAGGTCTTGCTTTGCTCAACGGTACTCAGGCATCAACAGCAATCGCTTTGACTGGATTATTTCAGGTAGAAAATAGTTTTGCATCAGCGATAGTTGCTGGATCTTTATCGGTCGATGCTGCGTTAGGAAGTATCTCCCCTTTTGATCCTCGCATCCATAAAGCGCGAGGGCACTTAGGTCAACAACAAACAGCCGCAGCCTATTTAGAAATGCTACAAGGAAGCAAACTATTAGAATCTCACTCCGATTGTGACAAAGTTCAAGATCCATACTCGCTTCGTTGTCAACCTCAGGTAATGGGAGCCATTTTAGATCAAATAAGATTTCAAGCAAGCGTTCTTCTTATTGAGGTCAATGCTGTTTCAGACAATCCATTGGTATTTACAAAAGAAGGCGATATTATTTCTGGTGGAAACTTTCATGCAGAACCAGTTGCATTATCTTCAGATTCTTTAGCAATTGCGACATCTGAAATTGGAGCCATTAGTGAAAGACGCATCGCACTTTTGCTCGACAAACACTTGAGTCAATTGCCTCCATTTTTAGTCAATGATAGCGGTGTTAACTCTGGTTTTATGATCGCACAAGTGACTGCAGCAGCACTTGCCAGCGAAAATAAAACCCTAGCCCATCCTGCTTCTGTTGATAGTTTGCCGACTTCCGCTAATCAAGAAGATCATGTAAGCATGGCGACTTTTGCCGCTCGAAAACTAGTAGAAATTGCCGACAACGTTATAGGAGTTGTAGCCGTAGAAATGCTCTGCGCCGCGCAAGGAATTGAATTACGACTGCCTTTAGTTTCGTCAGATAAAAATCAACAAGCCATAAGACTTATCAGAACCAAAGCTGATTACTACGAAAAGGATCGCTATATGGCGAGTGATATTGAAGGCATTATGAGCTTGATTAAAAACGGCGATTTTAATCACTTTGTTGGTGTTATTGACTTGCCGTCTTTTTAATCAAAAACATCTATACCCATTCTCCTTCAAGATGCAGGTTTCAGCAAGGCTATAAGTAGTCCTATTCGAGGCATGAAATCTTTGGACTAGTCATTCTAGTTGAAGATTTTATAACGAAGAAGAGGGTTACTTATAGCCTTGCCCTACGGGTGCTTTAGATTGAAAATTCGGCTTTAACAATCCCTTTCTTTTTCCAACCACGCAACAAACCTGACCAAAGATTACCTCTTAAGTTTGAGCTTTTCGAAAGTCGCTCGGCATTCCAAGTTCTATTTTCAACAGAACCATTTTGCTTGTAAAGCCTTACCGAAGCTTGTTTTTTATCAAGCAGCTGCTCCTTAAACTGTTCTTCATTGGTAGGTTGAAATATTAACTCAGGTTTTTTAGTTGATTCTGGCAAGTTAACTTGCTCTATGCCGTCACACTTATCGAGCAGACGCTCAATTAAGGCTGATGGTGTATCAAAACCTACTGCGTTAGATTCTAATCTTGCGTAGAGTTCATCTGAAATACGGATTACTGGGCACATAATAATTACCTCCTTTGTTGCATATGGTTACATTGTAACCATATGCAACTCTTTGTCAAGCCTTTTTTAAGATTAGTTATCTACTAGTAAAGCTTCGAGATGTAATAACTCGTTTATAATAAACATCTCCTGACACGACGGTGTCAACATCATTAAGTTACCATCTGCCTGACTCAATACAAATAGGAAACACTGAAACATGCCAGAGCCATTGAAAGACCTTTATTCTAAAGACTTGATACACTCAATAGCGTATGAATTTAAAAAACAATTCTCAAAATTTGACAAGAAAGTTTTTACTCAAGAGGTTTTATCGGATGGTTGGGTTAACTTAGAACTCAAAGATAGGATGCGACGGATTGCTGCTGTATTGGGCAATAATTTACCTTCAAACTACCCCGAAGCTATTAAAATATTATTACCAGTATCTGAAAAATTCTCCGGGCTAGAACATATGTTCTTTCCTGAATTTGTAGAAAGGTTTGGGTTAGAGCATTTTGAAATATCAATGAATGCATTAGAGCATGTTACATCGGGATCAAGTTCAGAGTTTGCCGTTCGCCCATTTATTACTAAATTCCCGAAAGAAACTATGAAACAAATGGCAAAATGGTCTCGATCTAAAAATAAACATGTACGGCGTCTCGCGTCTGAAGGTTGTAGACCAAGATTACCATGGTCTATGGCTTTACCAAAATACAAACAGAACCCCAAGCCCGTTCTAGATATTATCGAAAATTTAATAGACGATGAAAGCTTATACGTAAGAAGAAGCGTTGCGAATAATTTTAATGATATATCTAAAGACAATCCGCATTTGGTTGTTGAAATTGCGCAAAAATATCTCGGACAATCGAATAATATAGATTGGGTGATCAAACACGCCTGTCGTGGATTGTTAAAACAAGGTGATAAAAACGTGTTGTCCTTATTTGGCTATAGCGATGCCAAACATATTCTGCTAAAAAAATTCAAAGTTGATGAAAAAGTACGTTTAGGGGAAAAATTAAATTTTGAATTTCAGCTAAATTCAAAGATGAAAACCTTAGGTAAATTACGCATAGAGTTTGCCGTAGATTTTATGAAAAAAAATGGTAAAACCTCTTCAAAAATTTTTAAAATATCGGAAGGTGTCTATCCTCAAGCAAACAAACTTATCACCAAATATTTTTCTTTCAAAAAGATTAGCACTCGGAAATACTATATTGGGAAACATGCAATATCGATTGTGATAAATGGCAATAAAGTGGCTAAGAAATCATTCGAACTAATTGATAACGATTATTGATTTACAACTATTATCAAAACAAAAAACATCACCACGGAGAGATCTGTGCCATTGTGGTGAAAGGTGAAAGTGTTTTAGTGCTTCATTCGGTATATAAAGCATCATTCCTATCGCGGAGATTATAATTAGAAGTCATCACTTCACCATAAGCGCCCGCACTTCGGATCGCAATTACATCCCCACGCCGTGTTTCTGGAAGTTTGACAGACTTTCCAAAGCAATCCGTTGACTCACAAATCGGACCGACTACATCGTACTCGGTCATTATTTTATCGCTGGTTAAATTATCAATCTGATGATAGCTTTGATACAAAGCCGGACGCATCAACTCGGTCATCCCCGCATCCAAGATCGCGAATTTAGTATTAAGTCCTCTCTTAATATAAATCACTCGACTAATCAAACTACCGCATTGACCAACAATTGAGCGACCTAGTTCAAAATGAATTTTCTGATCATCATTACGCTCTAGAAACTCGTCAAAAATAGAAAAATAGGTTTCAAAATCAGGGATGATTTTTTCGTCGGGATATTGATAGTCAATACCTAATCCCCCGCCCAAATTTAAGTGCTCGATTTTTATGCCGTGATCAATAAACCATTTAGATATTTGATTGACTCTCAAACAAAGCCCCTTAAAAACATTCATATCAGTGATCTGTGAACCAATATGAAAATGGAGTCCTGTTAGTTTGATCTGTTTCAACGATGTTAGCTTTTCAATGACTTCTGGAAGATCTATTTGATTTATACCAAATTTATTCTCGTCTAGCCCCGTGGTAATATATTTATGAGTTTTTGCATCCACGTTTGGGTTGATCCGTAATGCAATTTCTGCAACCAGATTGCTTTCTTCCGCCAACTCATTGATCACTTCAATTTCCTGGATCGATTCGCAGTTAAATGCCTTAATATATTGCGATAAAGCATAGCGTATTTCTTTGTCAGTTTTGCCAACACCCGCAAAAAATATTTGTCGCGCAGAAAAACCATTCTCGATTGATAACTTAATTTCATTTCCACTGACGCAATCAGCACCAAATCCTTTAGTTAGAATTTCGTCTAATATTTGTTTGTTACCATTCGCTTTTACCGCATAGTGTATATCAAACTGAAATTTTTCTGCCAAACGTTTAACATCGTCTAGCGTTTTTCGAAGTACTTTTAGATCATAGTGATAAAAAGGTGTATCTTTCTCTTTGAATAGCTCAATCACTTCAGAGTTAAACATTAAACAGCCCCTCATGAATCTTTTGTAGTGCTTTTATCTTGTGATCTTCTGACACCAATAAAGAAATGTTATGCGCGCTACCGCCATAAGAAATCATTCTAATACTGAAATCTTCAAGCGAATTAATAACTTTTGAAGCAAGACGGCTATTTTCTACTAGACATTCACCAACCACACAGATAATTGACAAATTCTTATCTATTTCAACATGTGCAAACTCGGTCAAAGTTTTTGCAATCGCTGAAAGGTTTTTATCGTCGTCTATAGTTACAGAAACAGCAACTTCAGATGTCGTTATCATATCGATCGAAGTTTGATAAAGTTCAAAAATCTCAAATATTCGACGTAAAAAACCTGGAGCTTGTAGCATTTCACTCGAACGGATTTTTATCGCCGTAATACCACTCTTGGCAGCAACGGCTTTAATATTTTTTCTTGTGGTCAATTTAGAGATCAACGTACCCGCTGCAATTGGATTAAGAGTATTTAATAATTTAACTGGAATATTTTTCTTACGCGCCGGTTTTATACTGCTAGGATGTAAAATTTTTGCGCCAAAATAAGCTAGCTCGGCAGCTTCATCAAAAGATAATTCGCGAATGGGTTGAGTATTTTCGATAAATCGCGGGTCATTATTATGCATTCCATCAATATCTGTCCAAATCTGAATCTCCTCGCAATCAAGTGCCGCTCCAAAAAGTGAAGCCGAATAATCACTTCCTCCACGATTCAAATTGGAAATCTCACCAAAAGCATTTCGGCAAATAAAACCCTGAGTGATAAAAATATTATGCTTAGACTGTTCCGATAATTTTGTAGTCAATTGTTCACGTAAAAATTCTTCATCTGGCACTTTATCCTGATCGAGACGTAAGAAATCCAATGCATTAAGCAAATAGTTATCTTTACCTCCTTCACATAATAACAAATGGAATAATTGAGTGGAGATTAATTCCCCTTTGGCAAGTAAATGAAATTCGAATGAGGGTATAAATTTTTGTTGAGCTATTACTGATATCTCTGAAAGCTGAGATTGAATAAATTCGTTTGCTCCCTTTTTAGCCGAGTCCGTTGCAAAAAGCTCATTAATATACTCTGCATAATTTTTATCAAGTTTCTCGATGGCTTTTATCGCGATTGATGTTTCACTGCACTTTATCGCTGAAATAATATCCAACAATGAATTGGTTGTTCCTGAAACTGCAGATAACACAACAAAGGCTTGTGGTACTTGAAAAACGATTTCAGCTACATTTCTCATTCGCGCAGCATCTCCCAAAGAGGTTCCGCCAAACTTCAACACTTTCATGCTTTAATCTCGTTCAATTATTAATTCTGCAATTTGAATGGCGTTCAACGCTGCGCCTTTCCATAGCTGATCCGCAACAACCCACAAGCACAAACCGTTGTCACAAGAGATATCTTTGCGGATCCGTCCGACATAGGTGTCCATAGTCTCACTTGCATCGATTGGGGTTGGATATCCGGCATCGATTCGCTCATCAATAACTTTGATCCCTCTGGTTTTTTCGAGTAATTCTCTGGCTTTGGCTTCCGAAACGGGTGTTTCTGTTTCTATATTAATAGCCTCGGAGTGCGCTCTTATAACGGGTACACGCACACAATTTGCCGAGATCTTTATTTTATCATCAGAAAGAATTTTCCATGTTTCATCCACCATTTTCATTTCTTCTTTGGTATAACCATTTTCTTGGAATACATCGATATGTGGGATCACATTAAAAGCGATTTGTTTGGTAAACTGTTCGACATTGACTGAATTACCATCAAGCACATCTCGCAACTGATTTTGTAATTCAGCGATGGCCTGTTGCCCAGCACCTGAAACAGCCTGATAAGTCGAAACAACAATCCGCTTAATACGGCTAAACTGATGAATAGGATTTAACGCGACGACCATCTGAATTGTCGAACAATTCGGGTTAGCGATGATCCCTTTATGCTCAGAAACAGCGTGAGGATTTACTTCTGGAACAATCAATGGCACATTGTCATCTAATCTGAATGCGCTACTGTTATCAATTACAACCGCCCCCGTTTTTGCAGCGATAGGTGCATATTTCTGAGCATGACCACCACTCGTCGCAAAGAAAATGATATCGTGACCCGAAAGCTTTTCCTCCGCAAATGTTTGGACTTTAATCTCACCTAAATGAGTATCAAATTTAAGTCCTGCCGATCGGCTAGATGCTAATAAAGTCAGTTGTTTAACAGGAAACTCTCGCATCTCTAGCAATCTAATTAATTCTTGACCGACTGCTCCTGTAGCTCCAACAATCAATATTCTATAACTCATAACTATAACTCATAAAATTCTCTTCGCGCTTCTGGGACTAACTAACCACATAATAGCTGTGCGTAGAATAGCTTATATCAACGATATTTAGATCATATTTTTTGGTTATTTGCCTCAATAAAGAGTATTGATAGTAACCATATAACAAAAAGTTATTTGGCTATTTCTTGACCTATCAAAATAAAGCGTGTTATAAATAAGCCAACTTGGATAATTAAAGATTATTGAACACAATAAATACCATGAACACTCTTTTAAACACCTTACGCAATACAATCGAAATGACGAGCTATTATACGCTCGCGCTCGTCTGTACTTGGTGTAACCCTATGTTTAAACAAGTACGCATTTCGATTAAACATGGTAACGGGGTGGTGTTCTAGCGAATTTAGATTTAAAAAAGAATTCATTGAAAACCACCCAGCTAAAAGCTCGGTGGTTTTTTTTTGCCCTTAGTTTTTACACTATATTTTAATACTTTTAGCAGATTTTACTTTTGAGGAAATAACGATGAAGCTACAACAACTAAGATTTATACTAGCGATCGCTGAAAACGGTTTGAACATTACTCAGGCTTCAGAAAGGCTATACACCTCACAACCCGGCGTAAGCAAGCAACTACGTTTATTGGAAGAGGAACTGGGTATTCGCATATTTGAACGTAATGGAAAAAATCTGGCTGGAATTACTGAACAAGGTCAGGTTGTTTTGGATAAAGCTAACTCTATTATGCAAGAAATCAATGAGATCAAACTGTATTCAAACGAGCAAAATCCAACACGTAGACCCATAGCTTTACAAGATTCTTTAGCTGCAGCTTAGGCGTTAAATTATTGAAAGAACTTCGCTTATTATCACTTATCGAAAAATAGACTATTGAATCAACTCCAGCCTACTTTGTTCAAGTAGACCCTGTTTGAATAGTTCATATTCTGTTTGCCTGATAAAAAATAACTCGCCTTTTGTTTCAGGCTTACCTATCAAGAAGTAATTTTTGATTTTTTTGTTGCGACGAAATCTTATCGCTATAGGTCTTATATTTAAAGTTTTTGTACAAGCATGTACTAATAACCAAGGTGCGTTAGGTAAATTGAATGCCCCTTTTGCTCTGGGAATAGCGCCAATCTGACGAGCAACCTTTTTCCAATGGACTCCATGCCCAGTATCCGAAAACAATTCATAGGCTATTGCGTGTGCGAATTCGTGCAAAATAGTGTCTTTAACAATATCAATGCTATTATTTTCTATATGGTTAACGCTAAGTGAGATCTGTTTAGTACTCATTTTACACATACCAGCCCTTCGCTTAGCACTATCGAATGATAGCTGCCACGATTCTAAAAATGGATATTGTTCGACTAGCTCAGACTGGATCTTAACGATTAAATGAGAAACTTCTTCCAGCATCATTTATTCCAAAGATTTTGTAAATCAGCATATTGATTGAGTTGATTTTGATTCGATGAGATTAGTGACATCTTTTGCTCTCTTTTTAGTTTTTTAATGACTGATTCTTCTTTACAAGCCGTTGAACGATTATCACTTTTCATAAAGAAGACTAAGGCTTTTGGTTTTCGCCCTCTAAAAAATTTAGCCCCTTTGCTTGATTTAACTGATACTGTGCAGTGTTCAGCCCAGCGTCTCGCCATATCTACAGTCACCCCAGTGTACAACTTGTTATCAGTTGCTTTGATTATATAAACGTACCAACTTTTAGACAAACGAAATAAGACTCTTTAATACTAATATTGTAGATATTATATAGACAATGGGTGATAAAACTAAACGTGTATTTTATAATAGGTTTTTTGTAACCTACAGAGCTATATTTTATGAACGAACAGATGCCTAATATCAAAATTGATGAAACATCCCTAGTTAAAGAAGAAGTTTATTCCGACCAAAAAGTCGGTAGTGTTCGAGTTTTAACACCAGTTCTAATGTCGGGTGAAATAGATTCATCCAGAGACGTCACCTATTTTGGACAAACGCAAGTAATGACTCCTGGAGGCGCATTACCACTAAATTTCGAACTTAAAGCTGAAAATTTAACTGCAGCCTTCGCAGCCTTTGGCGACGCCGCTAAAGAATCAATGGAACAAACCATGAAAGAAATTCAAGAATATCAACGAGAGCAAGCCTCTAAAATAGTAGTGCCAGGACAGAATAATTCGCCAATTCAAATGCCGTAAAAGATATAAGAACAAGATATTTTCAGTACAGAGGCAACAGAGAGCATAGAGTAAAAAAGGCACATCTATCTTTCTTGGTTTCCGTAAACTCAGTCTCTCTGACCTCAGTATTGGAAGCCGATTGTCTTGAGGTTTTTCTTTTCAACCACTCAACTTTGTGCAAAAAAAGCCCCTTCCTTTCGGAAGAGTCTTTTTTTTTAAATAAGAGCCTGGCA
>Ga0316204_10004627_pt1 | contig 24316 bp, 23 predicted proteins | sample 6monrhotite_MG_2_FD_205661 | JGI IMG/M metagenome (GOLD analysis project Ga0316204, IMG submission 205661) | Microbial mat bacterial communities from mineral coupon in-situ incubated in ocean water Damariscotta River, Maine, United States -... | ecosystem: Environmental > Aquatic > Marine >... | reverse complement strand
GTCTCCTCTGTAAAGCCGCGCTCCTTAAAGTAAGTTTTACCAATAGCCTTTCCAGGTTCACTATGGAGTAAGGTGTCATGAAAATAATCTTTGGCAAATTCGCTCACCAGATACAGGCTCTCGCGCTCACTGGCTTTCTCCTTCTCTTCATCCGATTGTTCTGTTTCTTCTATTTCAATTCCATACTTTTTAGCCAAGTATTTAATCGCTTCTGGATAGGTAAAATGCTCATGCTCCATTAAAAAAGCCACAACGTTCCCACCTTTCCCACTAGAAAAATCTTTCCAAATTTGCTTGACTGGCGACACCATGAAACTCGGTGTTCGCTCGTCGCTAAAAGGGCTCAATCCTTTAAAGTTACTACCTGATTTTTTGAGTTGCACGAAATCATTGATCACCTCCTCTACACGAGCAGTTTCAAACACATTGTCTATGGTGGTTCTTGAGATCAAATTTCAGAATTAATTCAGTAGAAAAAGATACACAAATATACCCTTTCTACGCAGGAAATTACAAAAAACACAACTCAAAAAAAGACCTCCCGTTGGAGGTCTTTTCAGCATATAGAACATTAATGAGTGGCTAATCCCAGTCCCATCGAATCCCTAAGGAGACATTTCGTTGATTTATAGGGTCATTTTTAAATACGGTATTGAGATCGTATTTGGCGTACAGTGATATTTGGCTGAATCCAATATAACCGCTCAACCCATAAATAAAATTGTTGGTGTTATAGTTCGCCTTCAATTTTTGCTTGACATCTTCCCCTTCGTCCTTAAACTTCAATTTTTGCCTTGCTCCTAAGTTCAATCCTGCATATCCGCCCAATCCAACTCTAAATTTATTATACGTACTATATCTAAAGTAGTTCTCCTTTTCTATCTTTTTGGAAGGTCCAAATTCAAAGTGTACTGGAATGACCACATTGTCCATTCTAAACTTCGATTTTGTCAAATCTAATGGGAATTCCTGCAACTCTGTTTGAGCACCTGTATCCACCAAAAATTGATTGTCTTCAGCTTTCAATCCATTAAACTGAAAAGAAACTCCATACTTAATTCGCAACCAATTGCTTTCTTTGAAAACGCGAGTTTTCCAGCCTAAACCTATTTCGGCGTAACGACTCCCGCCTATTTTATAGGGTGAATCGTTGAGGGATTGATTATCACCAATCACGTTGTTCAATCCGAAGGAAAAGATCAATTCACTTTTGGTCCGACGATCATACCTGCGCTTGTGTTCAGGAACATTGGTAAAATTAATCCCAAATAGCGACTCCCCTGTAGCGGAATTGGTTCCCAAGCCAACAACGAGTAACTGATCCTCTTCTGAAACACCATTACGCTTTAATAATTCAATTTTGTTATCAACGATGGCCAGCTTATTCTCAATATTTAAAGCACGTTGCTCTGCAGCATTTTGTTTCATATCAGCAGCCTCCGCCTCGGTGACAGTCCCACCTTCTAGCCTCCTATTGATGGACTCCAACTGAATTTTGAGCGCATCCTTTTCCTCATTGATGATTTGCTCCTTGGTCTGTTCTAAAAACTCAATTCGCTCTAAAGTTGTTCGATCTTGAGCGTAGCATTCTGTCAAAGCTATCGCCCATACCGCAATGGCGGTACAAAGTGTAATTAATCTCATACTATTCGTGATTTTTTGCCTGTTGAGGCGTGATTGATGTTACTTCTGTTAATTATTTCGCTCGACCACTGCGGTTCGAACCTTATTATAGCCTTCGCCCAGGGCTTCGAAAACCTTATCCCGAAAACTACGTTCCATTTCACGTTCGACATCTTGTAAAAGCGATGATGGATCTATTTTTTTATTGCTGGAGGCCAATATGCGATTGGTTGCAATGTCACGCTGCGCTTTCAAAAGCAATTCGTCAATCTCCTCAATCGTTATTGTGTTATTGGAAGCTTCCATTTCCCGCACGGCAGCAACCACATCGTTTATTTTAGTGTTTACAAAAAGGTCTTCTTTCCCCATAGTTTCAATCGGTTTCTCTTCCATGGTATTGTTACTCGTAGCGATCGTTTCTTTCTGAATGATAACCGGAACTGGCACTTTTAAAATTGCTTTCTCTCTTACCGGTGTCTCATTTACTTTAGCAACAGCTTTTTCTACCTTCAGAATGACTGTATTGTTGACTCCTTCAGTTTCTTTTTTCGGTTCATTTGAGGTGTCTTCCGAAGCAATATCCGTAGTTAACGTAGGTGCATTCTCTTCCAAGGGCGTGTTCTTTTCCACGGATTCTACTTCCGAAGGAATCGTACTATTTTCATCTACTAATTGTACTGGCTGTGATTCATCTACCGAAGTCAACACATAGGAAACCACCAATAAAAGTCCCATGAAACCTGCAGCCACGGCCATCCATAGTCGGCGATTCGTTCTTGTTGCTTCCACATGTCCAAGCTTACTAGACAGCTTATCCCAAGAATCCTTATTGGGTTCAAGCTCACGCTCCTGTAACTTCTCTCTTATATTTTCTTCAAATTTAATGGGTGCCATAACTTAGTTTGTTTTCTTGAATAAATTTTTTCTGAAGCATTTTTCTCGCTTTGAACAACTGCGTTTTTGAGGTGCTTTCTGAAACCTGAAGTAACTCAGCAATTTCACTATGCTTATATCCTTCGACCGCATACAGCACAAAAACCGTTTTATATCCCTCCGGCAAATCGTCTATCAATTTCTGAATCTCATCTACCTCCAGCTCCGTTTGAATATAGGACACGTGTTCTGAGGAGTTTTCGAGCACCTCATTTTCATCGAAGCGCAATTTTTTGTCCTTTCTTAGTTGTGAAATAGACTCATTGACCATGATCCGCCGGATCCACCCCTCAAAACTACCTTCGTTTTTGTAAGACGATAAATGCGTAAACACCTTCAAGAATCCAGCTAACATGACTTCTTCTGCTACCTCAGGACGTTTTACATATTGCCTGCAAACACTGAGCATCTTTGGAGAAAAAAGGGCGTACAACTCATGCTGTGCTTTTTGGTTCCCCTTTTTAGCCTTGCTTATCAAGCGACTGTAATTTTTATGTAATGAGATTACTTTCATGAGCTGCGCTTCAATAACGCTTCATTTATAAAGACGGTGATTCTATTCAAAAGGTTGTCTGAAGATCCTAAATTTTTTCGTTCATTTTACAAAATATAGTATTGTATACTGTATTTCAACTACTTATGCATTCTATTCCGAAGAAAAAAAATCTGAATTTGCCGCCACATACAACCTAAAGAAGCAACTAAAACAACAATCGCTCCAAATATCACGCGCTATGTTGGCTGAATGGAAACTGTTCAGTACCTGTATTATAAAAGATTGCTACGGAAGCCGAATTATTTTTTTCGATCGATGACGTAGTTCACCATCAATTCCAAGGACGCTCTATACGCGGATTCGGGATATCTTTGAAGCAACTGCAACGCTTCTTGCTGTCTCAATTTCATTTGAGTGGTTGCGTATTCGAGTCCGCCGTGATCTTTCACAAAATCAATTACTTCCTTTACGCGCTTCTTATCTAAGTTGTGATTTTTTACAGAATTGATCAACCAGGCTTTCTCCTTTTTTGTGGCAGTGTTCAAGGCATGAATAAGTGGTAAGGTCATCTTTTTCTCCTTGATATCAATACCCGTAGGCTTGCCAATTTTCTCATCCCCATAATCAAAAAGGTCATCTTTAATTTGAAATGCCATACCAATCAACTCCCCAAACTTCCGCAAGTTCTCCACTTCTTCGTCGGAGGCATTCACAGATTTAGCTCCCATGGCGCAGCATGCGGCAATAAGGGTAGCCGTTTTCTGCCGAATTATTTCGAAATAAACAGCTTCCGTAATATCCAGTCGCCTCGCCTTTTCTATTTGTAACAACTCGCCTTCGCTCATTTCTCGAACGGCCACTGAAATAATCTTCAGCAAATCAAAATCATCATTATCAATGGAAAGCAAGAGTCCTTTGGACAATAGATAGTCCCCAACGAGTACAGCAATTTTATTTTTCCATAAGGCATTGACAGAGAAGAAGCCCCTTCTGCGGTTACTGTCGTCCACGACGTCGTCATGTACTAAGGTAGCCGTATGAATTAACTCAATGACTGAGGCACCTCGATAGGTACGTTCATTCACCGCCCCGTCATTACACATTTTTGCAATGAGAAATACAAACATGGGCCGCATTTGCTTTCCCTTGCGATTCACCACGTAGTGGGTGATTCTACTGAGCAACGAAACTTGGGAAGACATCGAACTAGAGAACTTTTTTTCGAAAAGTTCCATTTCAGCTTCAATGGGTGTTTTTATTTGGGAAACGATCTTCATTTGACACAGTAAAGATAGGGAATCCTGAGCTTAATGCTTATTGGCTAGTTGCCCGCAAGCGGCATCAATATCCTTACCTCGACTTCTCCTAATGGTCACTGGAATTTTATTTTTCTCGAGCTCAAAGATATACCGTTCGATGGCTTCATTATCTGCTTGTTGAAATTGACCATCATCAATGGGGTTGTACTCGATGATATTGACTTTACAAGGCGCGTATTTACAAAATTGCACCAAGGCCTTGATATCGACTTGCTTATCATTAATCCCATCCCAAACAATGTACTCATAGGTGATGATCTTCTTGGTCTTTTCATACCAATATTGTAAGGCTGTCTTTAAATCCTCTAAGGTGAAGCTTTTAGCGAAGGGCATGATTTGTTCTCTTGTTTCCTGAATAGCCGAATGTAATGATACTGCCAAATTGAACTTAACTTCGTCATCCGCCATTTTCCGGATCATCTTTGGCACTCCTGAAGTGGAAACGGTAATTCGTTTTGGTGACATCCCCAAGCCTTCATCACTGGTTATTTTATCAATGGAGAGCAAGACATTTTTGTAGTTCATCAAGGGTTCTCCCATCCCCATAAATACGATATTCGAGAGTGGTTTGTTATGATAAAGCATGCTTTCCTTATGAATAGCAACCACCTGATCGTAAATTTCATCTGGATTTAAATTTCGCATGCGTTTTAATCGTGCGGTAGCGCAAAACATGCAGTCCAAACTACATCCTACTTGAGAGGACACACAGGCCGTGGTTCTACTTTTTGTTGGAATGAGCACGGACTCCACTACAAAACCGTCAAACAACTTCACAGCATTCTTGATGGTGCCGTCATCACTTTTCTGCAAGGTGTCGACCTTAATATGATTAATCACGAAGTTTTCTTCCAAACTCGCTCGAGTTTCTTTGGAAATATTCGTCATTCCCTCAAAAGAGTGTACCCCTTTACTCCATAACCATTCGTACACTTGATTCCCGCGAAAGGCTTTATCGCCTATACTCAGGAAGAAATCTCTCAATTCTTCTTTTGAAAGGGCACGGATATCTCTTTTTTCTGAATTCATGGAACAAAATTACCACATATTTAGATAGCATAAAAAAACCTCTTCAGAAGAAAGAGGTGTTTGGGAGAAGATTGTCTAATACGATCTTACTTTTTGACTAAAATCTTTTTAGTGATTCTATTACGGGTGTCCTCATCGGTAAGCTGTAAAAAATACATTCCCTCTTGCACGCTGGTAATATCAATGCGGTTTTCAGAATTTGAAACACTTCCGGCAAGTACATCCCTCCCTAAAACATCAAAGAACTGAAAGCTCAAATTAGGGTATTGTGTATTCATCACCATGATATATTCAGAGGCAGGATTAGGAAAAATATCCAATCGTCCCGCGGTTTCAATATCTTCTATACTCAGAGCGTTTTGAAGCGCATCGATGGTAGTTTGTCCCGTGCCAATTGGATCTAACCAATCCTCCAAGCGGGTCTCTAGGGTATTTCCATATGCCCAAGAGATTCCAAAACGGCCATACACATCGTAGTCTCCGTTATTCTCCAACCCATTGCAAAATGATTCACCAGCATATAGCTGCCCAATGATCCTGCCATCTTGATTGAACAATGGTGAACCTGAAGAACCACTTTCTGTGGTGCCAATCTCCCATCCATTGCCATTCCCTGCCGAAACGCCTTTAATGAGCCAAACTTCAGTCTCATTCGCTATTTCCTTTATAGCACCATTGTCATCCCTGCAAATTTTCATAATATCGCCATTTGGATGGTGAATACCCACTTGATATTCAGGCAAGATATCAGTTCGATCCCAACCAGCAAAAGCGACATCCCAAGAGCTTGGAATAGGGTTGTACAATTCAACCAAAGCAAAATCACTTTTGGAATTACTAGCTCTAAATTGAGCGCCACTCATCGTAAAATTACTCTGAATATCAGCGCTATTTTCATTGGAACCACAAATCGGGTTTGGACTCATCCAATTAAACCGTACCGACCAAAGCTGAGTATCTGAGTTCTCTAAACAATGATTCGCTGTGAGTAAAAAAGGAACTTTATCAGAGGCGGTATTGTTCACCAAAGATGCAGAACATAAATATCCATTTCCAAGATTAAGTAGGGCCACCGATTTTTTTATGATATTCTTTTTGGCTTCAAAATCACTTCCCACGGAACAATTAACATCGTAATTACAATCCCCAGAATCATTTAATCCTCGCGTACCGTCTACAAAATCATTTACAAGACCCAATCGATACCCATGAATGATACTGCCAATTTGAAGTGAAACATTTCCAACAGTACTATAAGGTTCATAATATTCAATGGTAATTATATCGCCCGTCAAAAACCAAGACCCCAATACTTTCGAAGAACGGTTGTTCTCGTTAGAATAGACTCGAGATTTATCCGTTCGGTCTCCATTATAAATTTGCAATCGAGCCCCATTAGGCAAATGAAAGTCATTAAAGTTTACACTCATATTGATGGCATCTGGCGACTTAATGGCGACGCGCCATAGCCGACTCCCGTCCTCCAATGTACTCCAGGAACCATCCGTTGTCAAATCTAGTTTAAGAGGTCGATTCACTCCATAGCGCCATGGCAAGCTCTTGTCCAAATCATTGATGCTATCTTCTCGTATTATTTCTTTTAAATCCAAAATTGGCAACACAATGGGTTGAACCGTGGCTAAGTTTAGATCCCAACCGACAGGATTATCGTTTGTTACGTCTTGAGAAAACACAACAAAAGGTAACACGAAACATAGAAAGCAAAGTAGTTTTTTCACCACTTGATTGTAAGTTAGTTAATCCTTGATACAAGTTAAAGATACCTATTTATTTTTAAAAGTAAGAGCAAAAAAAAATCTCCCACTTAAAAGTGAGAGATTTATGATAAAAGTTGTGTTTACTTATATAATTAACATCGCATCCCCATAGGTATAAAAGCGATATTTTTCCTTTACTGCTTCCAAATAAGCCTCTTTTACAAACTCATGTCCTGCAAATGCAGAAACCATCATTAATAAGGTTGACTTTGGTGTGTGAAAATTCGTCACCATGCTATTGGCAATACTAAAATCGTAGGGAGGGAAAATGAATTTATTGGTCCAACCCGTATAGGCATTTAAGGTATGATTGGATGAAACCGAACTCTCCAAGGCACGCATGGCAGTCGTGCCAACGGCACATATACGTCTTTTCTGTTTAATTCCATTGTTGATAATGCTTACGGCACTATCTTCAATAATGATCTCTTCACTATCCATCTTATGTTTGGATAAATCTTCAACCTCAACGGCACTAAAAGTTCCCAATCCAACGTGTAAGGTTACTTCAGCAAAATCAATTCCTTTTATTTCAAGGCGTTTTAACAAGTGTTTTGAAAAGTGAAGTCCCGCTGTTGGGGCAGCTACGGCTCCTTCGTTTTTTGCAAATATAGTTTGATAACGCTCTGCATCTTCGGGCTCAACATCCCGTTTGATGTATTTTGGAAGCGGCGTTTCCCCTAATTCAGTTAATTTTGTTCTGAATTCTTCATAAGACCCATCAAATAAAAACCGAAGGGTTCTTCCTCTGGAGGTCGTGTTGTCGATGACTTCAGCCACTAGAGATTCATCTTCCCCAAAATACAATTTGTTTCCAATCCTGATTTTTCGTGCTGGATCTACAAGAACATCCCATAAACGCGTTTCACTATTCAATTCTCTTAATAAGAACACTTCAATCCGTGCTCCCGTTTTTTCTTTATTTCCAAAAAGACGCGCCGGAAATACTTTGGTATTGTTCAAAACCAAGACATCATCCTCTTTAAAGTAATCCACCAAATCCTTAAACATTTTATGCTCAATCGTTTTTTCTTCTCGATTGAGCACCATCAATCTTGCTTCATCCCTATTCGGGGCAGGATATTCGGCTAAAAGTTCTTCAGGTAGCTCGAAGCTAAAGTTGGATAATTTCATTCCCATAGGTAGTATGTTTTTATTGTGAAAAGACCGCTAATATACAACCTCAACATAGGCGTTGTCAAGTAATTGCCCAACTATTATTGGAATTCATGAAAATCGCTTTCCTAATCGTATAAAAAATTTCAATTTTCTTGCTTGAGTTGTACGTCAATTCCAATTTTCGCTATATCCTTCCAGAAGGATGGAAAAGACTTTGAAACCACACCACAATCACTAATAACAATTTGGGTCTTCAAACCCAAAGGCGCAAAAGCCATGGCCATGCGGTGATCATGATAGGTAGCTATTTCTACATTCGGGGTAATTTCATCCGCCGACTTTAAAGTTAGTGAGTCGCTCGTCACGGTAACCTCCGCACCCAATTTGGTCAATTCCCTTTCCAAGGCAAGCAAACGATCTGTTTCTTTAATTTTAAGTGTATGCAGACCACTTAATACACAGGCTATGCCTAGTCCAAAACAAGTAACGGCAATGGTTTGAGCTACATCTGGCGTATTGGATAAATCCAACGCTATCGATTCTGGTAATTTATTTTCACCTTTGGATAAGACAATGGTCTGTTGTACTTCATCAAACTCCGTATGCACCCCGAAAGCAGTATAAATGTGACTCAAGGCAGCATCACCCTGCAAACTATACTTTCGGTAACTTGTGAGTTGGATATTTGTATCTTTCGAAAGCGCAACCACACTGTAAAAATAGGAAGCGGAGCTCCAGTCGCTCTCCACGGTAATTGTGGTGTTTTCTATTGTTCCTGAAGCGGAAATTGCAATTTCATTGTCGGTATAGGAACCTTCAATCCCAATACGCTTTAATAATGCCAAGGTCATCTGAATATAGGGTACTGACGTCACTTTTCCTTCTAAATGTATGTGCAGTCCGTCCTCCAAGGAAGGAGCTAATAGCATGAGCGCCGAGATGTACTGACTACTTATATTGGCTGCAACCGTCACAGAACTCTTCTCAATCCTTGTCCCAAGTATTTTTATGGGAGGATATCCTTCCTCGAAAAGGAATTCGATTTGGGCACCTAAACTTCGCAAGGCATCCACTAAAACACCAATGGGCCGTTCCTGCATGCGTTCACTGCCCGTTAAGATGATTTCAACACCTTCTTGACCGGCAAAATAGGCCGTTAAAAAACGCATCGCGGTACCTGCGTGATGAATATCTACCACCCCATTTTTGATCTTGAGTCCTTTGGACAACACCACCGAATCATCACTTTCTGATACATTCTCAATGCTAAGATTAGGGTACAATGCCTGTAACACGAGCAGTCTATTGGACTCACTTTTGGAGCCAGTAACCGCAATTTTAGTAGTGATACTTTTAATATTTTCTGAAGAAAGGTATGCTTTCATTTTCGTTGATCTTCCCTTTTCAATTTGCCCCAAAACTTACCATAACTCACCATAAAACCTGCAATTAAGCCCGCAAACGGGAGTAACCATACCTTATTAGATTGTAGTAATACAGAAATAAATTCCGAAGAAAACCCAGAAAAAAACCATTGCACTACCAAAAGGATTAAGAGATACATGAGTGCCAAAAAAACCACAGATTTCCAAAATCCAGGATACTTGATAATCCGTTGAAACATTAGTTGAGCTTTTTATTATTGTGATGGCGGTCGTGATCACGCTTCGCCTTTAGGTCCAGTTTTTTCTCAAAGGATGCTGCTAAATCTACACCCGTCTGGTTGGCTAAACAAAGTACGACAAAAAGAACGTCGGCTAATTCCTCACCCAGGTCTTTCCCTTTGTCACTTTCCTTCTCACTTTGCTCTCCATAGCGACGTGCAATAATTCGTGCTACCTCACCTACTTCTTCCGTGAGTTGAGCCATGTTGGTCAATTCATTGAAATACCGAACGCCGTGTTCTTTAATCCAATCGTCGACCTGCTGTTGCGCATTTTGAATGTTCATATTCTTTATATTTTTGAAAGCACAATTTTCTCACTTTCTTTATTGACTAATTCTGAAAACATTCCTTTTACATAGGTGTAGTCTTCAGCAAGCACGATAGGCGATTTCAACTCTAAAGTAACCGACAACTGAACCATCCCTGGTGCTTCTTTAATTAAATACGTATAACTACCCATGCTTTCCCCTAATGAGGCTTTGGAAGATTCTGGTAACGATGTGACTTGATACCCTTCTGGTATCTTCAATGTTATATTGTACTTTTCCGTTTTAGGATAGCCAAAGAAAATCGGATAGTCTCGTTTATCAGCCTTAAAGGGATTTTCTAAATGCGCTAAAAACAGCATAGGAGCAACATATAAATCGCCATTGATTTCCTCAACAATAGTTCCTGAAGATGCATTGTAACTAAGATTTACAAAGGGTTTTCCTATCTCTAAATCTTTCACCTCCAAATCAGTATACGTAGCGATATTTTCACCAGGCTGTAACGCCTCCAATTGCGTATCTAGCTTCTCTTCAACATACCTATAACGGTAGTCCTTCGCATAATGACCCGTGAGACGCTCTCGAACGTTTGCTGTCAATTCGGTTCCAGAAATTTCTGCCTGCGCATACACAATATCTTGAGACATAAGTTCTGGATACAATCCTACCCAGGCCGAAGTTCCGTCAGGTCGAATAAGCCTCCCTTGCCAATTAATAGCGCGGTTTGGAAGTAAATTGATATCAGACGAGGGGGATGTAGCATCCATCAAATAAAATTTTCCATTCAATTCCAACCCAGCAATCACATAATTAAATCCGTTTAGTGTTGGAAAAACGGGTACTCCGTTAGATTTTGTACTTATCAGAACGGGGTTGGCATTCAAATTAGAAGATCTCAGCATAGAAATAAGCATCAAATTGATGTCTCCTACATTACCTGCTCCATCCTTGTAGGCATTTTTTACACCAGCAAGAGGATAATAACTTAGTTTTCCGTCCCAAGTCATTCTCTTTTTCACAAAGGTATAAATGCCTTTCGCCTTGTCTAGTGGGTCGGTAAGGCCCGCAATTGCAGTATCCAAGTCGGCTTCAAAATAACCCTTCTTATCAAGTTCATTCACAAAAACATCTCTGTTATAGATTGTTTCGGTCACCGACTCCCAATCTGTCGAATACGACTTTGGCATTTCCCCTGGCCAATTTACCATGACTAACTCCCAAATCGTTTTGGCACGATAATTATTGATATTATCTACATAACCTTCCTTTTTCAAAGGCGGAATATTACTTTCTTCTAATTTGTACTGAATTTGCTTATACTTACCCGTGCCTCCGTCATTCCCTGACCGGTTTGAGTCATTATTACCGTTGTAGTTTGCCGAACCAATTCCACTTCTCGAATTAATACTCACCTTCATTTCCTTCATGGATTGCTCATAATTATAATTGAGACTGGACTGAGGATTACCAATATTGCGATACACATAGTATTCGGGAACCATTACTTCAACAACTTCTTTCTTAATAGGGATGGTATACTGTAAGTAGATATCATCAATGCTTCTAAAGGGTGATGAAACCGTATATACAAACTCGATTACACTCCCCGCTTTCATGTTAGGAACAGTAAATTTATGTTTTAGATAATAACTAGAAGCGCGTTCTTCGAATACGGCACTTTTTGACATCTTGTCTTTTGAAATAGATTTTCCATCCAAATTATAGGTGGTCGCCTTTAAGCTTTCCACTTTCTCCCGATTACTACCATTATTGTAGGTGTAGAATTCATGATTCCCCCACTCAAAGCCATCATTGTCATAGATCTTAATTCTCTCAAATACAGTTGTGTACAAAGTAAACCCCTCTCCTTGTCTGTATTCAAAATAGCTTTTGTGTTCTCTATATAATACCGTTGCACTGGCTTCAGGAAACAAATCATTTTGAGTTTCCATTAGTTCTTCTTTAGAGACTTTACCGTATTTGTAATTTTGAGTGAAGCCACACGCACAGATCATGACCAAAACGAGAAAAGTAATAAGTGATTTCATAATTGATTGGTTAGTGATTATATCTTTGTTAAAACAATTTTCGATTTATCCTTCTTTACAATATCTTTTCTGAATGCCACATAGTCTGCAAATTTTTCTTTAAGATACGTACCCGAATTGATTAAGAGCTCCCGCTCATAAAGCAATTTAGACCCATCCAATGCAGTGATAGATGCTTTGTACATACCAAATTCATTCTCTATCACAATGGGATCAAAGATAGATTCTATGGTGTATCCAGTGGGCAAGGTAATTTCAATTTGATCTTTTTGACTATAGCCTCGTCGTATCTCCATCGGCAACTTCCGATTCTCCTCTGCTTCAGGGACAAATGTTTGCCGATTGAAAATGTTTGGATTTACCAGAATGCGATTCCCTGCTTTGGAAACATAACTCTCCGTTTCGAAATTCAAGGATTCGCTAAACACAATATTCTCGACATCATTTTCAAACTCAATGTTCGAGACATGCAAATTATTTAAATGACCCCACTCGCTCTTATAATACCGAATTACATCATCCTTAGATTCGTTCTCCAATCGGTATTTTTCACTGTAGAGTATGCCCGACGAACCCTCTTGTAGCACACCCGAAAGTTGTAAATCTTCATTAAAAACCGCAGTAGCCTCTACCGTTCTTTTACTTTCCGCAGGCTCATAGGTATGGGTTTTGATCATCACACCGCCTTCCGGGGTCACCATCAACACCTTCCGATCATCTGTAAACGTCCCCATATAATTAAAAGGTGCCTGCTGACTCGTGCATTCTAAGAACACCATTTCATCTTCAAAGGGCACGGAAAGAATCACATGATCTCCTTGCAGAGCCACAAAATCTTCATCCAAATCCCTGCCACGGGGACCCGAATCGACAATGGTGTAATACGATGGAATCCCTTGGCTATCCAACAATGCTTTGGTATAGTTGGTCAATCCTTTGCAATCACCATAGTTTAATTTATCCACCTCCTCTGCAGGAGACGGCTGCCATCCGCCAATACCCACCTGGACACTAATATAACGTGTCTTGTCTTGCATGTATTTGTAGATTGCTCTTGCCTTTTCTTTCGGGCTGTCCATCCCTGCTACCAATTGCGTAACCTTGGATTTGGTCTCTTCAGGAAGTTCGTCACGTCCTTTCAGCAATGAATTATTCTGCCAAAGGCCAAAGTCCTTCCAAGTACGCACAAAAGCCGATGTATTTTCCAACTGAAACTTTTGTAAGGCCACTTTTACTACCGGAATGAATTCGGTATAGTAGGGACTTAATTGTTCTCGCGCTAAGGCGGGTAAATTTTCTACGGAATAGCTATATCTGGAGCCGTCTTCTTCCACCTTCACATTAAAATCTTCCAAATTGAATTTCCGCGTAATCAACGGTATTTTCTTCTCATTGATTAACTCGTACTTCGATTTCTGCGTACTTACTTCGTACTGAGGTGAAGGGACCCAACGGGGCAAAAATGCTGTGGAAGAGGAGCGTGTCTCCACATTAATTTCAAAAGTAAAAGGAACAGGAGGTTGCGGAAAATCCAAGACCAGTTGCCTGTCATCAGAATATAAATTAGAGCCCGAAGCACTTACTTCAGAAAAATCTCGCTTCTTGTATTTTCGGAGCACCTTCCCATTGGCATCATACAGCACAGCGCTTAAACTTTTTATGGATGAAGACTTGTCAAAACCGGCGGCAGGGTTCATACTGCGCATTCCGTTTCTATTGAAAGCGGTAATTACCTCTTTGCGTCTAATGATAACATCGTCATAATCCAACAACTCAATTTCTGTTTTAAATTCACGGATTACAGCGTTCACATTATCTTTAAGGTCCGCTGGAATAGTAGCTACCGAATAGTTGCTTTGAGCAAAACAAGTAATGGAAATTGTACAAAGGAAAAATAGGAACCCGCACTTCATAAAGCCTTCAAGTTTTGGTGTTAGGCTAATCTAAACAAAAACATAAAAAGAAAAAAACTATTCCCTATTCTTTGAATCAATTTGAATGGTCACGGGTCCATCATTCACCAAAGCAACATTCATCATCGCTCCAAATTCACCCGTAGGAACTGTTTTCCCAAGTTTAGCTTCCAACTCCTTTACAAAAGACTCATAAAGTGGGATGGCAATTTCTGGCCGAGCAGCCTTTATAAAGGAAGGGCGATTTCCCTTTTTTGTGCTGGCGTGAAGGGTAAACTGACTTACCACTAAAGCCGTGCCACCCACATCGGTGATAGCATTATTCATCGCTCCATTTTCGTCACCAAACACGCGTAGTTTCACAATTTTATTTACCAACCATTCAATGTCTTCGGCACTGTCTGCCGTCTCTATGCCCAGTAAAATAAGGAATCCCGATCCTATTTCAGCAATAGTAGCTCCTGAAACGGTGACGGAAGCCTCTTTTACTCTTTGAATGACTACGCGCATAAATCTTGCTGTAAATTATTCATTATTATAAACATCCTTCCGGTAGTGCTCTTCTTCTCCTTCCAAAATCTGAAGGTAACTTTTGTAGCGTGACCATGCAACAGTTCCTTCCTCTAAGGCATCCTTGACAGCACATTTTGGCTCGTCAATATGCATGCAATTATTAAATTTGCAGTGTTGCTTCAGCTCAAAAAATTCAGAAAAATAATCACCTAGCTCTTCTCTATCAATTTCCACCACTCCAAAACCCTTGATTCCAGGGGTGTCAATAATTTGTGCGCCAAAAGACAAATCATACATTTCAGCAAATGTAGTCGTGTGTTGACCTTGCCGATGCTGTTCACTTATTTCTGATGTCTTAAGGTTCAAAGAGGGTTCGAGGGCATTGATTAAGGTCGATTTTCCCACACCACTATGGCCCGAAAACATACACACCTTGTTTTCCATAAGCGCCTTTACCTTGTCTATGTTTTTACCTGTTTTAGCTGAAATCCCCAAACATTCATACCCAACATTACGATACAAAGAGGCCAAATACTTTATCTCACCCAGTTCCTCTTCATTATAGGTGTCTATCTTATTAAATAACAGTACCGCCTTTATATGATAGGCTTCCGCAGTGACCAAAAAGCGATCAATAAATGTGGTGAATGTGGGCGGGTTATTATGCGTTACCAACAAAAAAGCGATGTCAATATTGGCGGCAATAATATGTGTTTGCTTCGAAAGGTTTACACTCTTTCGAATGATATAATTATCACGTTTATCAATGGTATGGATAATCCCAATAGTTTCATCTCCCTTGGTTTCCACATCAAAATGCACGTGATCTCCTACCGAAACCGGATTGGTGCTTTTAATTCCTTCCATCCTAAATTTACCTTTAATTCGGCATTCAAAAAAGACACCATTCAGTGCTTTTACAGTATACCAACTTCCAGTAGATTTATAAACAGTTCCTTGCATAATGGGATTTAGAGTCACAAAAATAGCCACTTTAAATAAGAAAGTTGATTAACTTTGTTCTAAACATTAATTTTAAACAACTCGTTATGAAAAAATTACTATTCATAGTTGCCATAATCGGTTTATTTGCTTCGGAAATTACCGCACAACAATACGAAGTAAAAGTCGTGACCAGTGTCGAATCTATCGTGCCTAATGGCTTGGGACGATCTCGCTTGATCTCCGCAAATGTAGAACGCGATTTTGACGAATTTACGACCACACAAACAGAGGACGACAATACCCGGAACAAATCAAAAAGAAAAGATATTCGCGTAAAGGATTTTGATGAGACCAAACTTCTAAATTTCTATAATCTAGGAGGGATTCGCTTTCAAAACATAGCGTCCAATGACGCTGTCATCGAGTCGAAAATAAATAGCATGCTCGCCGATGGCTGGGATTTGGCATTCGTGGCAAGCGCTGTAGAAAGTGATGCCGGTGGTGACGACGGACAAGGTATTTTTATTACCCGATACATCTTCAAAAGAGCGGTAGTCAAGGAATAAATTTTACTAAAAAAAAGAGCCTGAAGTTATTTTCAGGCTCTTTTTAGTTTACTACTTATGATTTGTAAATGATTTCTTGATGCTGAATGGATTCTTGGTGAATGGCCTTAAATACTTTCAGAATAAATTCTTCACTCAACTGCTGCTCTTCGCCTTGCAAGATCATTTTTCCTAAAATTTCATTCCAACGTTTCGTTTGAAGAATCGCCACATTATTGTCTCGTTTTAAACGTCCAATTTCATCACTAATTTTCATTCGTTTCCCCAGCATTTCAATAAGCTGATGATCTACCACGTCAATTTTTGTTCTTGCCGTAGATATTTTATTCTGAAACTCAATCGCATCACCTTCTTCCTCACGGATACGTAAATCAACCGTCATCTTATCCAAGGTTTCCGGAGTAATTTGTTGTTTCGCATCGCTCCAAGCATTGTCCGGATCAAAATGAGTTTCCACCATTAATCCGTCGTAATTTAAGTCCAAGGCCGTCTGACACAGATCAAAAATGATATCTCTGCGTCCAGCAATATGAGAAGGATCCAAGATCAAGGGCAAGTCTGGAAAGCGATTTTGCAAATCGATGGGAATTTGCCATTCTGGATTGTTCCGATACCTCGTTTTTTCATAGGTTGAAAACCCTCGGTGAATGACGCCTAAATTCTTTATTCCACACTCGTAGAAACGTTCTACAGCCCCCAACCACAAAGCCAAATCTGGATTGACAGGATTCTTAATCAGAACCGTTTTATCAGTCCCTTTGAGCGCCTCAGCTATTTCTTGAACGATAAAAGGAGACACGGTGGTTCTCGCTCCAATCCATAAAATATCAACATCGTTTTGTAAGGCCAAATCTACATGATTTGGATTGGCAACCTCGGTAGTGGTTAGCAATCCTGTTTCCTCCTTTGCCGTTTTTAACCATTTTAACCCTAGCGCACCCACCCCTTCAAAATTACCTGGTCGTGTTCGGGGTTTCCAAATCCCAGCACGTAGCACGGTGGTATCCGTATCTTTTAATTGGTGAGCAATCTTAACCAGCTGCTCTTCCGTCTCTGCACTGCAGGGCCCAGCAATCACCAGCGGATGTGCCAGCTCCATGTCATTCAGCCAGTTTCTCAACTCTTTTTTATTTTCCATTTTCCATAGCATTTGTAAGTTCACTTGGCACGTTATCTCTATTTTGGGCGTACGCGCCAACTATTTTTAATTCTTTCACCACCGGTTCCAATGAGTCCATGGCATCATAAAATTTCTGCACCTCACCGAAAGTGACATCTACAAAAAAGGCATACTTCCACGGGGTTCCCAGCATGGGTAATGACTGTATTTTAGTTAAGTTGATATCGTACCCTGCTAGCACGTCCAGTGCTTTGCTTAAGGTTCCAACCTCACTACCCAACACAAATTTGATAGTCGCTTTGTCTGGTGTCTTCTTACTTAAAGTGGCTCCTCGTTTACCAATGAGGACAAAACGTGTCTGATTTTCTTTAATATCCTGAATATTACTATCCAAAATTTTAAGCCCATAGCGCTCTGCTACTTGTTTTCCGGCGATCGCAGCGACTCCCGTAATGTTATTTTCTTTAATGCGTTTGGCCTCACTCGCTGTATCTTTCCCCTCAATGACTTTAAACTGAGGTGGAAATTTGCGTAAATAATCCTTACACTGCAACAAGGCAACAGGATGCGAATGCACTTCAAAAATATCGATAATCGATTCGCTTTCTAAAGACATCAAATACATTTGAATATTGAGAAACACCTCATCAAATATTTCAAATCCGCCGGCCTCCACCAGGTTGTAGTTGGGTAAAATAGAACCAGCGATGGTATTCTCAATGGCGATGACTCCAAAATCGGCTAGCCCTTTTTTTACACTTTGCGTGACTGCATCAAATGAGTCACATTTAACGAGTTCTATTTCTTTCTTCGGAAATAATTTCTGGACGGCTTCATCATGGAAAGAGCCTTCGATACCTTGGATTGCGATTTTCATAGTTTGTTCTTTTAAAATTCAGCAATAAAAAACCCGGAAGTTACGTTCCGGGTTCATCATTATATAATTGTCAAAAGTAATTACATATTCACCCGGGCTTTCCCAAAGAAATAGAAAAACCAAAAATTAAAGTATGTAAAAAATTTGTTCATTGCTTTATTGTTGCTGCTAATGTAAACAATGTTTTAAAACAACAAAATATTTTTGTCATTTTTTTATATTTCTTGGTATATCGCCATTGGCAGCAATTGTTTTTGAAATCATTTTGTTTGTTTTATCTCAATCTAATTAGTTTTATCTTCGCATTCATATGTCAATAGAAGTTTCCCATATTACAAAAACCTACGGCACTCAAAAAGCCTTAAACGATGTTTCGTTTTCCATTGGAAAAGGAGAAATTGTAGGTTTCTTAGGGCCGAATGGCGCTGGAAAATCCACCCTGATGAAAATTCTGACCACCTATCTGCAAGCGAGTGATGGGGAGGCTGTGGTGAATGGATTCAACGTTTCAGAACAAATTCAACAGGTACAAAAAAGTGTGGGCTACTTGCCAGAGCACAATCCTTTGTATTTGGATATGTACGTAAAAGAATACCTCGCTTTTAATGCCGGCGTGCACAAAATCTCTTCGGAAGCTATTGCAGAAGTCATTGAGCAAACGGGGCTCACTTCCGAAGCGCACAAAAAAATTGAACAACTCTCCAAGGGATACCGGCAACGCGTGGGATTGGCCAATGCGCTGCTCCACAAACCCGAAGTGTTAATTTTAGATGAGCCCACCACAGGGCTCGACCCCAATCAATTAATTGAAATTAGACAACTAATCAAAAATGCAGGGAAAGAAAAAACAGTCTTGCTTTCAACGCATATCATGCAAGAGGTGGAAGCTATTTGCGACCGCGTAATTATTATTAATAAAGGAGAAATCGTACTGGACAAATCCTTGGAAGATCTGAAAGATTCGAAAGAACAGATTGTAGAAGTAGAGTTTGATTATCGGGTGGAAGAAGTAGCGCTTCAGCGATTGGATAAGGTTAAAAAAGTAGAGAATTCTCATGGATTTATCTATCAAATCCATTTTGTTACGCAAGAAGATATGCGTGCCAAGGTGTTCGATTTTGCCCATGACAATGGTCTGAAGATACTTCAGCTACATCAAAAAAATACGACTTTAGAAAAGTTGTTTATCAGCCTTACTGCGGATCAAAAATAAGAGTGCCCGTAAAATATTCCTCTACGTTCACGATGGGAGGTTCATTTACTGAAATAACATCACCTAAGCCTCTAATCTCACCTATAATAGAATTCAGTGGATGTACAATCATCTTTTGAGTTCCTCGGTGGTAGATAATTAAATCATCTACTATTAAATCTTGAGCTTCAATACGACCGTCTCCATTAAAAATTTCGAAACGAGCTTCTGTCGCTCTCCCTGTAAGAAAGAAATTAGAAATTCCTGTTCCCACTAAGGAAAGGGATTCCACGTTAAGGTCGAGACGAAAATCTCCGTCAATATGAAATTGATCTTGATTGGCTTCATCTTCAGAAAGCAATAATAATTCAGGATAGTTTAATACGCCATCACTCTCGATGGTAAGTCCCGAACTATTTCTAATCTGAGTGATATTGGGAGAGGTTACAAAAACCTTGGTAATCCCATAGTCACGCACCAAATTACATCCATTGTCATTTTTAACACTTAAGGTATTGTTCAAGGAAGTTACTACAATGTCGTTCATTAGGTTCTCACCTGTTTCAATGACTACCTTTTGAACAGGTCCTTGAGAAATGATTAACTGAACCCGATTACGCACTAATATTTTTTCAAAGGTTTTTACTTCGAATTCCTGTTGGACAATGGTTCCGGCAGCTTGGAAACAATTTAATCCGTCTTCCGAATTACATCCCCAAAAAAGAACTACTACCAATAGATAACTAAATGACTTCAAACGTTTCATATGTCTTGCTTTTGACCCCATTACAATCGTACTCCAATTCCAAATTCAACTCCTTCTGCTTTTGCCCAATGCGACTTTACGGTAATCGCAGCAAAAATTCGATCCTTCCAGAAATAACGCTTTACACCCAAACGGTTATAGACTCTATTCTCAAATTCATAATCCCATTTGGTATAGTACCCTAACTGTGATACAAAGGCGGTTCTAAAAAATCGGAGTTCGTGTCCAATAAACACTCCTACGCGAATGTAGTCTTCTTCTCCTGTTAAATTGTCCTCTGGAAATGCAATGGATCGATACCGAATAAACTCCTCTAAAAATGAAGAGTCAAAGTAATCTACCCCAACTTGCAAAGTACTTTTGTAGCTAATGCGCTTGTCCACAAAAGCTGAATAGGTTTTAAACGGAAACTGACCAGAGCCCACTACATCACTTTCGTTCCATCCAAAGCGATACACCAAGTTTAACTTGAAACGTTCTGCATGGCTCGAGCTGGGTGGGTCGCCTTCGGCATCAACATATTCTGGCTGATTGTCGTGATCAAACAAATAACTAACCCCTGCATTGAATGCCCAGGTGTTGGTACTGTTATTGGGTGCTCTAAAATTAGCATTACTATAATGTATGATTGCGAATCCTGCATGCACACCCAATCCTTCCCAAATATTTTCCTTTACAAAGTTGGCTTTCAAAAAAGTGGAACTCAATAGTTCCGAACCAAAGGCAGAGTTTAAAAAGTTTGTTTCAGGATCATATGGATTGGTGGTATAGGCAATTCCTTGTCCAACACGGAATACCAAATGTCTATTTAAAAAGTACCAATTGAAATGTCCATAAATACTATAGTTTTCACCCAACACTTCATTTTGAAAATCTTGGTAGGCAAATGTAAACCCCCAGTCCGGGTAATTATACCTTCTTTCTGCTTCTCGGAGTCCATAGGTCTTTTTGTTCCAGCTTATAATCGCTCCTTTGGGATGCTGCGAAATTAAATGCGAGATGTCATCATTGTGTTCGAGGATACTTCCGTAGAAATAGTCGACCTCGATCGAAAAAGGGCTGGACTTGCCTTCTTGTGAGAACGCCGCAGCGCTTACAAACAAGAAACTTAAAAATGCTAATGTATACTTCATAGTTAGTTGGATGCCGTAAATATACATTAATCTTGAAAAATTAAACGCCCTGAAAAGAATTCTTCTACATTTACAATGGGAGGTCTGTTGACAGAGATTATATCTCCTGTACCTCGTATCTCTCCACGTAAGCTCTCTTGAGGGTTTACAATCATAACGTTAGCACTTCGCTGGAATATCCTAAGGTCGTTCACGATAAAATTTGCTCCCTCAAAAAGCGGGATTTCGTCTTCGAAAGCGATCGAGGCCTTTTCAGAAAAACCGTCAATATAGAAGCCACTGAAACCATTTGCTGCAATCCGGAAGTCTTCACATTCCACGGTTAATGTAAAGTCACCGCTTTTTCTCGAATCTTCAATTCCTTCGGTCGTATTACTTATCAATTCCAGAAACGGAAATCGGAGTATTCCTTCACTCACCACATGGAACTCACTGCTGTTTCTTATCTCTTTAAGATCGGGAGTGGTCACGATCGCAGTCGTAATACCATAGCCTCGAACCAAATTACATCGATTGCTATCTCGTATCACCAAAATTCCATTTTCAACTGTAACTGAAACATCATTCACCAAATTCTCACCTGTTTCAATGATTACTTCCTGGCTAGGTCCCTGTTTAATGATCAATGAAACATCATCTTCAATGCGTATTTTTTCAAAAAAGATGGTTTCAAATTGCATAGCAATTAGATCACCCTCTGCCTGAATGCAGTCCGGTGCGTTTTCGGTATTGCAGGCAATACACAACAACATTCCAAGTATGTAAACTAATTTCCGCATCGTTAAAGACGTATTCCAATTCCAAATTCAATGGCCTCGGCGTTCGCGCCATGGACCTTTACAGTACTCACTCCAAACAAATGATCGTTAAAATAATATTTCACGCCAATTCGTTCATATAGCCGGGAGTTGTATTTGTAGGGCCAATACACATAATAGCCCACCTGTGCAGGTATGGCAAATTTACCCAATCTGAATTCGTGGCCTGCAAATACTCCAACTCGTTTGTAATCTTCATCACCTGCCAATCCGCTGCTGGGAAACGATATCGACCGATACTCAATATCTTTTTTTAAGAAGGTTGAGAAAAAGATCTCTGCCCCCAATTGCAGCGTACTTTTATAGCCAAGGCGTTTGTCTACAAAGGAAGATACTACCAAAAAGGGGTGCTGTCCCAAGTTGTAAAAATCTCCTGAATTCAATCCTCCCCGCACCACGAAGTTGAGCTTTATTTTTTCTAAAAAGTCCTGTATATTTTCTTCGGAAATATACGCAGCTTCAACCTCACGGTTCACATTATAAATGATCCCAATATTAAAGGCGACTACATTGGTCCCTGCATTGGGTGCTTTAAAACTACCATTGGAATGGTGTACAAAAGACAATCCGGCCTGCAGGCCCATTCCCCGAAAGAGCGCTTCTCTTTTGTAATTGAGCAACAGATACGTAGAGGCCAAAATCGAACTCCCGTAGGCATTGTTCTTAAAATTGGTGTTGACATCAAAAGGGTTGGTGTTAAAGGCAGCACCCTGCGCGAGACGCAATTGTAAACTTCGGCTTAAAAAATAAAAATTATAATGACCGTAAAGACCGAAGTTTTTACCCAAGGTCCCATTACTGAAGTCCTCATATAAGAATGAAATTCCCCAGTCTGGATAATTATAAGCTTGTTGCCAGTATTTATTTCCATAGGTTTTTCTACTGTAAGCAAGAATAATTCCTTGTGGGTGCTCCGTCACCAAATGACCCACGTTCTTATTATGCCTTAGCATGGTTCCACTAAAAAACTGTGCATCCAAAAGATAATTTGTGGGAACCTCGCTTTGGGAAAACAAGGCAACAGAATAAAGTAAAAAGACAACTACAATTCGGGACATTCAGGTAAAAATAACAATTTAAAATACTTGCTGTGCAATCGCCTTAATATTATCACTTTTCCCCATAGAATAGTAATGAAGGATAGGAACTCCTTCCTGAATTAATTCTTTGCTTTGTTGCACAGACCAGTCAATTCCAACTTGCCGTACTGCAGCATTGTCTTTGCATTTTACCACTTCCATAATTAAGTCATCCGGCAACTCCAAACTAAATCGGTGTGGTATCAAATTCAATTGCTTCTTGGTTGCAATAGGCTTTAACCCTGGAATGATAGGAACGGTAATACCTTCATCTCTACACTTTTTAACAAAGGCGAAGTATTTTTTGTTGTCAAAAAACATCTGAGTCACAATATAGGTAGCCCCTTGTTGAATTTTTTTCTTCAAAAAGTGAATGTCACTATCCAAGCTGGGAGCTTCCATATGTTTCTCTGGGTAACCTGCTACTCCAATACAGAAGTCGGTTTGCGCCTGATTCAAAATTTCTTCATCCAAATAGACTCCTTTATTTAGGTCGGAAATCTGGGAAACCAATTCTCCGGCATACTTATGCCCTTCTCGTTCTGGCGTAAAATAGGTCTCACTTTTTACCGCGTCTCCTCGCAGTGCCATCACGTTGTCAATCCCTAAAAACCCAAGGTCTATTAAAAAGTTTTCCGTATCCTCCTTACTGAACCCTCCACAAAGAATATGTGGAATGGCATCTACATTGTATTTATTCTGAATAGCCGCACAAATCCCAACCGTTCCTGGTCTCTTGCGCACAACTTGCTTTTGAAGCAGACCATTGTCCAATTCTTTATAAACGTATTCTTCCCGATGGTAGGTAACATCGATAAAGGGAGGGTTGAATTCCATCAACGGATCAATATTATCGAAAATCGATCTAATGTTCTGTCCTTTTAAGGGTGGAAGAATTTCAAACGAAAATTGTGTATTTCCGTTGGCTCTGGTAATATGTTCGGTAACCTTCATTTAATCTGCAATATTGGGTTGAAGCCATTTCGTGGCTTTTTCTACTGAAATATTTTTTCGTTGGGCAAAATCTGCCACCTGGTCCTCTTTAATTTTTCCTAGTCCGAAGTATCGAGCCTCAGGATTCGCAAAATAGTAGCCTGAAACTGAAGCAGCTGGC